>ERZ824480.193-NODE-193-length-96812-cov-18.806960_pt1 | contig 96812 bp, 93 predicted proteins | sample MGYA00519861_ERZ824480 | MGnify/ENA primary metagenome ERZ824480 (study PRJEB31778, sample SAMEA3449152) | human gut metagenome | biome: human gut; feature: human-associated habitat; material: faeces | place: United Kingdom | collected 2010/2012 ... | reverse complement strand
CTTCATGTCCGCTGTTCTCACAAGCAATCATCGCTCTATCAATTACCTTTTGAAAGTTTCTCCACTGAGAATAATCAAGTACAGGAGCAAGTTCTCTTGCACTCCAATACTCACTTCCATCTTTTCTAATGTACTTAATATCTTCAAATTGTCTATATTCTTTTGCTTTCAAATTTGGCATGAGCTTACCTCTCATTAGTTTTTATAACAGCCAACCTGTGTATCAACTATTTTTCTCTTTATCTCTATATTTTTCGATAAAGTTCCCTTGTAAGTCTTTCCATTCTACCCATCCATTATTAGATTTCCCAATAACTATCCAACCGGCACTTGATGGATTCATACATACAATATCCTCTTGTAATATATTATCTTTTATTTTTGCATTTTTTCTAATAGATGGTATATATCCTTTGCCGGTATTCCCACAAAGACTTCCTTTTAATACTGTAAATACGCCATCTTTAACTATAGCTTTTCCATTTACTTTTCCGAAACCTTTTATATTACGATTTAATACATACTCCCCATCTGGAACAAATCCACCCTCAGTTTTAATTTTTATTTCTTCTGTAGACTCTTTGAATACCTCTTTTTTACTTTTATCTTTAGGATAAATTTGTTTCCCATCTAAAGAAGATAATAAGGATTTCGCGACCTCTATATCTAACGCAAATAGTTCAGTGCCAACAATCCTACTTTTACTAAAGATGTCATGGATAAGTTTTTCTTTCTCATCATATCCATCCACTTCTATAGCGAACTCCCTTTTTAACCCTGTGATATTTGCATATCCATTGCTCTCTAGAAATCTCATTCTATTTTCAAATTGGTCATTTCCGGTCTTGCCAATCTTGATAAGACCTGAAACAACTGTAGTCATTAAATATATTATTCCTTTTGCCATAATTTATCCTCTTTTGACACACATGTCTATGAAGCTTAAACTAATCAACTATATTTCCCTCTATCTTCTGCAACCAACGGCAGAGTTTCCTCAGTATGATTTATATATGAATAAATCTTTCTATCTTCCTCAAAGTTATAATTATCAGTCCACAGCTCGCACTGTATCATAACAGTCTGAACGGCATCATCCATTCCTTCCGGTGGATATTTATGTTTTTTCAAAAGTTTTTTGATAAGCATACGCATTTTAGCTCTTGCCGACTCACGTTTCTGCCAATCAATAGTTTTGTTTTTTCGAAGGGTATCTGCTAATTCTTTTGTAATGGCAATCAGCTCTTCATTTTCATAAAAGTCCTTGATTGCCTGCGGTTTTGTTAATGCGTCATAGAAGGCAAGCTCGTCAGCAGTGAGTCCAAGTTTATCACCTTCTTTTTGATCTGCTACTATCTGTTTTGCCAACTTTAACATTTCTTCTATAACTTCCTCATTTGTAAGCATCCCATTAAGATAAGCATTAAGAGAACGTTGCATAATCTCGCTGAACTTTTCAGACTTAACCACATTAGTTCTGCGATAAACAGAAACCTGTTCTGCAATCAACTTTTTCAAAAGCTCAACAGCAAGGTTCTTTTCCTTCATATTTGCTACTTCCTGAAGGAACTTAGGATCGAACAGAGAAAATTCTTCTTTGATGTCGGAAAACAGATTGATAACACCGTCGCTTTTTATGCTCTGCTTCAAGAGTTCATTGATTCTTGCGTTCATTTCCGGTAATGAAATCTTTTTGCCAACGCCGGTATTGGTAAGTCTGAGAACAAGGACTCGAACAGTCTCAAAGAAGGCTGCCTCAAATCTACTATTTTCATCAACTAACGAGGAACAAAGAGAAAGTGCCTGATGGAGCATAAGAGCTTCTTTTACAAAAGAATCCTTCTCATCAACTTTTTCTCTACCCATAATGAAGTTGACAGCACCACTAATTGTTTTTGCTCTTTCAAGGTCTGTGCCGTTTTGGAACTTAGAATAATCATATCCGTGAAATTTATCACGGCAAACAGCGAGCTTCTCCAAAAATTTCGGATAAGCAACCTTAGCAACATCAGTATCTCCGTAGTTCTTTTTATCACGGGAAGTATAGTCATTCATTGCTTGCTTCAGAGCGGTAGCAATTCCAACATAGTCAACAACAAGCCCGCCTTCTTTATCACGGAATACACGGTTTACACGAGCAATTGCTTGCATAAGATTGTGTCCGGACATAGGTTTATATACATACATAGTGGCAAGAGACGGAACATCAAATCCTGTCAACCACATATCAACAACAATCGCAATTTTCATAGCACTGCTGTTATCTTTGAATTTCTTTGCAAGCTCATTCTTATGGTGTTTATTACCGATAATCTGTTTCCATTCTTCTGGGTCATTGTTGCTGGAAGTCATAACAACACCTACCTTTTCAGTCCAAGTCGGTCGAAGTTCTAATATTCTCTTATAAATCTTCATAGCAATAGGACGAGAATATGCAACAATCATAGCCTTACCTGTAAGCAGATTTTCTCTATTATTTTCATAGTGGTCAATAATATCACAAACAAGCGAATTAATGGTATTATCATTTCCAAGGACTGCTTCCAACTGTCCAAGCTCTCTTTTGCTTTTTTCAATAACTTCTTCATCTGCATTAAGAGCCATTAAATCATACTCTGCATCAATTAGTTTCAAGGTAGTTTCATCAAGGTTTAACTTAATGACACGACTTTCATAATAAACCGGACGAGTTGCTCCATCTTCAACCGCTTGCGTCATATCATATATATCAATATAATCGCCAAATACTTCACGGGTGCTACGATCTTTTGCTGAAATAGGTGTGCCGGTAAATCCAATATATGTGGCATTTGGAAGTGTATTACGAATAATTCTTGCTGTGCCAATAACACGCTTTGCTACTTCATCACCATCTTCGTTCTTTGTAATCTTAATCTTTTCAGCAAGTCCATATTGTCCTCTATGAGCTTCATCAGCCATAACTATAATATTATGACGTTCAGATAAAGGCTCGTTAGACTCCTCGAATTTCTGCATTGTAGTAAAGATTATGCCGTTTGCTTTTCTGCCTGCAAGCAAAGTTTTTAGATTTTCTCTACTTTCTGCTTGTAACGGTTCTTGCCTTAAAAAGTCCTTACACTTTGCAAACTGACTATAGAGCTGGTCATCAAGGTCATTTCTGTCAGTAAGTACAACAATAGTAGGGCTATCTAATGCTTCCTGCAATAAATGAGCATAGAACACCATTGAAAGCGATTTACCGCTTCCTTGTGTATGCCAAAATACACCTCCTTTACCGTCGGTAATGATAGCGTGTTTTGTTGATTCAATCGCTTTTCTTACCGCAAAATATTGGTGGTATCCGGCGAGAATTTTAAATGTGTTAATCCCCTCATTTGAAAAGCAAATAAAGTTTTTGATGATATCAAGCAGTCTTTCCTTTTGAAACATTCCCTCAAAGAAAGTATCAAACTGTGCATATTGTGTATTTTCATAATTCCCATCTTTTGTTTTCCACTCCATAAAGCGATCTTCTCCGGAAGTGATAGTCCCCGCTTTAGATGTCAACTGGTCACTCATAACACAAATAGCGTTGTAAATAAACATAGACGGAATTTCCTGCATGTAGTTACGGAGTTGCCTGTAGGCTTCTGAAGCATCCGTTTCTTCACGAGAAGGAGATTTTAGTTCTATTAATACAACTGGTAAACCATTTAAGAACAAAATTATATCAGGACGTTTATTACTGTTTTCAATAAATGTCCATTGATTCGCAACGATAAAGGAGTTATTTTCGAAATTTTTATAATCGACAAGGTAGACAATAGTAGAATGCTCCTTGCCACCTACAAAAAATCTTACAGGGATACCGTTTTGCAGATAGTCCATAAATATGGCATTTTTCTGCACAAGCTCCCCGTTTTCAAAGGTTTTGAGTTTATATAGTGCTTCCTGAATGGCATCGTCCGGTAAACCTCTATTCAAACGGTATAGAGACTCAAGCAAAACATCTTCATATAACGGGCAGTAGAAATCCCTTTCTATATCAGGGCCGTATACATACTCGTATCCTAAATCGTTCTGAAATAATTCAATTATTGAATTTTCATAATCTGCTTCTATAAAAAATTTCGACACTATTTTTCACTCCTCTTTGATAACTTGCTCGCTATATCTACAATTCTATCACTTATATATTCGGATTCATTCTTTGCATGTTCTTTATTGAATCCATTTTCCAGTAATACCCTTTGGGCACCCACCCTAAATCTACTTATTACAGACTCTTGTCTATTCCAATCGATTATTGAAACCCATTCTTCCACTAATTCCCATATTTTTTGTATATCGAAAAAATATTTTTCGCTTAAATCTTTAATGACAACACTTTTGAAACTCTCATTTTTTATTATGCTGTCACTTATTTCTATATCTGCTTTTATTATTTGTGTTTTTATATCATTAGAATCAAATTTTATAAATTCTGATGAAGCCTTTATTTTAGCATTCTTTTTATTTTTTATATAACTCAACTGGTGCTCTAATTCAGGAAATAAGGTAGCCTCATTTATATTATAAGTATCTAATTCCTCTAATATTGCCTTCTTGTTCTCCCCAGAAATATAGAAAAAATTTCTATCAAATTCATCTCGTAAATCTTTATATCCTTTTTCTATACTGGACTCACTAATAGACTCTGTATAAACAAAATTAAAGCAGCCAGCCAATAAAAACATTCCGCATTGTCTTGATAATCTTTCATTGTTGTATGGTGGAGTAACAATATAATTATTCTGAATAATATTTATAAATTCTTCGTAATGTTCTTTTGATTTCCATCTTTCTTCTAACTCTTTTGATATAGCTTTCCGTTCTGTAAGTTTTCTCAATATAGACTCAAGAGTATTATAATTTGATAAATCTATCTGAGATAAAGAAGATATAACTTTTATATCTATTTCATTTGTAGATACAGAGTATTTCTTATTAAAAAATATTACACCGTTAGCTTCTTGTATCTTAGTATCCTCTTCATCTTCAATTCCTTTATAACATACTTCACCATATTCTTCACAAGCAAAGTATAAGGCTACTAACGGATTCGTAGTTAAATCCAGCAATCTTGTGCACATTCCATAATGTTGATATTTCGTCATGATTTCAAAATCATTATTTATAGAAATAAATTCATATGGTGCTTTTAATAGAGGCACTTGCATTAATGTATGTTCTACACTTAAAAAATCACCTCTAAAAATACTTGGAATAACATCCCAGAAATCAGTTTTTTGACCCCTGAAAAATAATTCCTCATTGCTCCCGTACAAATCATCTTTTAACTTATTTACTTCATCAATAAAAGAACTTACAGAAGTTATCTCTATTCCATAATTTTCATTTTCATCTTTATTAAATATTATTTCTTCCATATTTATGACTCCTTCTGTAATATAAACAATAATTTAGAGCAGCAAGCACGTTCTTTATTTAAATCTTGGTTTATTGATTATGAGCCTTTTCAAGATACAATACCTAATGATTGGAAAAAAGGTAAATTAAGAGATGTGTTGCAGTTGAAGCGTAAATCAATAAAAGCAGGTAGCAATACAACATTACCGTATTTACCAATTGACAGTATTCCAATGAGGACATTTGCATTAACCGGTTTCAAACCAAACGAAGAAGCTCAAAGTAGTCTGATAGCATTTGATAAAGACGACATAATTATTGGTGCGATGAGAGTTTATTTTCATCGTGTGGTTCTCGCTCCTTGTGACGGTATTACAAGAACAACATGTTTCACTCTTACACCATTTCAAAAAGAATATTTAAGTTTTTCTTTTTTGTGCTGTGACCAAGATAGTAGTATTGATTATGCTCAAAATACTTCAAAAGGATCAACAATGCCGTATGCTATTTGGGATGGAGGTTTAGGAGATATGGAAATTGTTATCCCATCTCCACAAACCGCAGAAAAATTTAATGAGCTTGTTCTTCCAATGCTTCGTCAAGTTCAAAATTCATATTTTGAAAATAATCGTCTACGAGAATTACGTGACAATCTGCTTCCTCATCTAATGTCTGGCGAACTTGATGTGTCAAACATCGCCCTTTAGACTGCTAATAGCTCAATAAATCTTGGTTTGTCATATTGTAAATTATTGTTTATTCTCTCATTTTCTTCAATTTTATCATCAATAGAGCCAAGCATAGATGATATTCTCTCTTGCACTTTCTTGTCTGTCGGAACAGAAACAACAATATTTTTCATTGTGTTTCCTGATACTTCTTTAAATGTTGTTCCGCTTCCCATACCTTCGATTTTGTCTTTGTTATATTTGAGCAAATAATATAAGAAAAGCGGGTTGGTATTTTCATTCGGGACAACACTCTTAAATCCCTGATTGGTACACACCTCGTTTGTGGCAATAGCCACATATCCAATAGGCGCTCTTGAAGAAAACAATACAGTATCCTTTGGTAGCAACTGCGTAGAACAGCTTTTCAATCCTATTTCAGTAATATTTCTTTCACCACGCTGAATATAGCGTCTGGTGAATGTAGATAAATCTTTCGGTGTTATCCAAGCAATAGTTCCGTTTTCATAATTCTCAGGTTTCTTTGTCGATGGAGTAGCTCCACCAACAACCGTACCAATGTCAGATATTTTACATTCAATCCATTCAGTCATATCCGCTTTCCTCTCTATCCAATATATTTTCTATGAGAAATCTTCACATTGCTCTGTTTTACCATTGCGTACTGCAAGGTCGTGTCTATCTTTCTATGCCCCAAGAGCTGTTGCAGTTGCTCTATAGGCATTCCTTTATCTATCGCCATAGTTGCAAGAGTACGCCTGAATTTGTGCGGGTGCACCTTTTGTAGCCCTAGTTTCTTTCCGTATTCCCTTAATCTCACTTCAATACCACCGATTTTCAACCTTTCGTGAGGCTCTTTCAATGATACAAATAAAGCAGGGTTATCATCTATTCTACTGTTAAGATAATTCTGCAAGTGAATCTTTGTGCGAGCATCAAAATAGACCACTCGTTCCTTGCTGCCTTTGCCGAAAACAATACATTCTCTCTCGTTAAAATCAATATCATTTCGGTTAAGCAACACCATCTCACCAACACGCATACCTGTTGATGCAAGCATATCTATCATTGCCAAGTCTCTCAGTTCCGTGCAATTATCCCTCATAAGCTCTAATGCTTCATCGGAATAGGTTTCCTTTATGTTTGTGCCAGTTTTAACTTTGTGTATGCGTCGTACCGGGCTTTTCAGTATATAGTCCTCATCTTCCAACCAAGAGAAGAAACTTGAAAGAATACGGCGTATATTGTCTATTGTAACTTTACTTGACTTCTTTTTTTCCTGATACTCTGTCAGGTATCCTCTTATATCATCTGTAACTATATGTTTGATATCTTTTTGGATTTCATCGAGCATAGCTTCAATAGTAGCTTTGTAGTATTTAAGGGATTTCTCGGAACAACCCTCTATTCTCTTTGCTGATAAGAACAGTTCTATAAAGTTCTGCTCCGAATTTTTTTCTTGTTGCTTGTTTTCTGTTACATCATAATTTGCAAAGGTATATTGTAAAACTTCTTGCAGCTTTTCGTTTTGCGCGTTGTTCAAATATGGCAACATTCTTTGAACAACATCTTTAATTAAATTTTGTTTCACAGTCAATCCTCCTTTATTTATTCTTAGAGAACAACTATGGAGCGGAAGTCCCCTGATATTAACTCTCGCCACCCACGAAAGTTATGGGATATGTTATAAACAATAATTTACAATATGACAAACCAAGATTTATTGAGCTATTAGCAGTCTAAAGGGCGATGTTTGACACATCAAGTTCGCCGGACATAAGTTTTGGTAAAAGGGTGTTTCTTAATAAGGCAAGTTTCTTATTTTCTATCCGATTTGAGATAATCAAGTCATAAATTGGCTGAAGCAATGCTCCGATTCGGCTATAGTCTGATTCGTTAGGTATGAAAACCTCAGCTTTTGCAAGTTCACCACGCTTGATGTGTCCCATTGTTGTTGCCTTGTCAGCAGCAACAGATATAAAGCGGTCAAGATGGTGTTTTGTCCACGCATAATAGAACCACTTGTCATACTTGCTTGATGTTACCTTGAACAAATGTTGATTTAAACCACAAATACCTCCACACCAAAAATCGACTAACAGACTGCCTGACCAAGAAAAAATAACATCGCCATCGTGAATGATGTATTCACTTTTTATGTTCGGAGAACACAATTCACTGTTATTATCACAACAACCTTGACGAAGTTCTTTGATTTTAAGAACTGAAATTCCGATTTCGTCATCTGCTGGACGATATTTTTGCATTGCAAGACCGTTTAGATAGTCTGCAATATCTATCAAACTGGCTTGCTTCCAGCCATCAGGAGGCGTTTTAAGAGATAGAAACTCATTTATAAATATTGCCCGAGCTTGATACTCTAAATTATTGTTTATCTCATTATTCACCTCGATTTTGTCATCTAAGTCTCGGAGTATTGAAGCCACTACCTTCTGTTCCTGCAATGATGGCAATTCCACTTCAATGCCATCAAATGTGTCTCGCGTAATAGTGTCAAACACCGAGCCGTGAGTATTCTTTTTCAAAATCACCACGTTATGCTTAATTAAGTAATACAGATATTCTGCATCAACAAGGCTTTCTTTTGCCCGAAGCCCGTAACATGACTGGTTAAAAGCCATGGAGAATGGAATCATCGCTATTTCTCCGACAGTACCTCGCGCTGAAATTATCGAATCATTACGCTTAAGAATTTTCGTCGAACTATTGTCAAGTCCGGCCTGTGTAATGGTCTTCTCTGTTTCATAGACATAGCGATAATCATTGTTAATGTCTTTTACAGAAAGCCAAGGAATATCACCATTCCAATATTCCGGCTTGCTTGTCTTCGGAGTTCCACCACCAATAATATCCATTATTTCAGAGAGTTTATATTTCATACCCAATTGCCCCCAGTTTTCTTCTAATCTCATCTTCGAGCTCATGGGATTTTTCAAACATCTCTGAAAGCTCAGAGGTTAAACGAGTCATCTTTTCTTCAAAAGGCTCTCCATCATCTTCCTGCTCTTCAATACCTACATATCGACCGGGAGTTAAGATATAATCTTGTTTTGCTATATCTTCTATTGTAGCTATAGTAGAAAAGCCTTTTTTCTCTTCCAATTCTCCGTTTTGAAAATCTTCAAATGTTTTTGCTAATAAATCAATATCCCCAAAACTTCCGTCCTCCTGTATCCCTTCTGTAAAATCTCTATGTTTTCTATCAACCATATATCCCATTTTTCTGGCATCAATAAATAGCGTCTTTCCTTTTTGCTTTTTATTTTTAGTAATAAACCATAAGGTCACAGGAATTGTTACGCTATAAAACAATTGCGTCGGTAAAGCTACAATTCCCTCCACTAAATCATCTTCTATAATCTTTCTTCGAATTTCTCCCTCTCCGGAGGATTGAGATGATAATGCTCCATTAGCAAGTACTAAGCCTATTTTTCCATTGGGTGCTAAGTGATGTATCATATGCTGAATCCATGCATAGTTCGCATTCCCTGATGGTGGGGTTCCATATTTCCACCTAACATCATCCTTTAATTTATCCGCCCCCCAGTTAGAAAGATTAAATGGTGGATTCGCCATAATAAAATCTGCTTTTAGTGTTTTATGAAGATCATTAAAAAATGTATCTGCATGGTAAGAGCCCAAATTAGCATCAATCCCTCTTATAGCCATGTTCATTTTTGCCATCTTCCATGTATCTGCATTGGATTCTTGTCCATAAACAGAAATATTTCCGCGATTGTCACTATGCGCCTGTACAAATTTTTCGCTTTGTACAAACATGCCACCACTGCCACAACAAGGATCATATACACGACAATTATTAAAGGGTTTTAGTATGGCAACAATTGTTTTTACAATACTTGAGGGCGTATAAAATTCGCCGCCCTTTGTTCCTTCATAGGCAGCGAATTGAGCAATACAATACTCATATGTCCTACCAAGTAAATCTTTACTTGCCTCTGTTCCGTCCATTTTTACTTCGTTAGTAAATAAGTCAACGACTTCCCCCAATACTCTTTTATCCAAATCAGGACTAGCATAATTCTTGGGCAAAACATTTTTCAAACTCGTATTTTCTTTTTCGATTGCCCTCATGGCATCATCAATTACTATGCCAATTTCAGGTGTATGTGCAGCAGAAGAAATCTTACTCCAACGAGCTTCTTCCGGTACAAAGAAAATGTTTTCTTCTGCATATGCGTCTCTATCGTTTTCAAAACCATAACTCTCTTCTACAAGCTCCTCATAGCGTTTTTCAAAGGCACTGGATATATAACGAAGAAAGATGAGCCCAACAATTACCTTTCTATATTCAGCAGCAGGAATATGTCCCCAAAGAACACAAGCTGCGTCCCAAATTTGTTTTTCAAAGCCTATATTTGCATTGTTTTTTTTAGCCATTTTTTATTTACCATCCTCTCTAGATTCCATAATATCGTCTAAAGTGCAGTTTAAAGCCTTACAAATCTTACCTAAAACCTCGACTGTTACATTATCATTCTTGTTAAGCTTGTTAATTGTGTATGTACTGACCCCTGCAAGTTCTGCCAATTCTTTCTTCTTCATATTCCTATCCAACAGAATATGCCATAGTTTCTTATAATTAGCTTGTATAATGAACCTCCCCTTCACGAATATAGCCCCCCTTTTAGGACATAATTTAAACGAATAACCACCCGTTCTACAGGTGGTTATGATTTATTCCCACTCAATCGTGCTCGGCGGTTTGGATGTGATATCGTAGACCACTCTGTTGACACCTTTGACTTCATTGCAGATTCTTCTGCTCATTTCGTCAAGGACTTCCCAAGGGAAACGGAAATAGTCGGCGGTCATGCCGTCGGAGCTTGTGACGGCTCTGATGCCTACGGTGTAATCGTACGTTCTTTCATCACCCATGACGCCTACGCTGCGGATTGCGGCGGGAAGTATGGCAAAGGACTGCCAGATTTCGTTATAGAGTCCTCTTTCTTTAATGACTTCTCTGACGATGGCATCCGCTTTACGGAGGATATCCAATCTTTCCGGGGTAATTTCACCGATGATACGGATTGCCAGTCCCGGACCGGGGAAGGGCTGACGGTTGATGACGTCTTCGGGGAGTCCCAGTTCGCGTCCCAGCTGGCGGACTTCGTCTTTGAAAAGCTCACGGAGCGGTTCGATAAGTTCAAATTTCATATCTTTCGGAAGACCGCCTACATTGTGGTGGGATTTGATGGTCGCCGCCGTAGCGGTGCCGCTTTCCACCACATCGGGATAAAGCGTGCCCTGGACAAGGAATTTCACATCTTCCAACTTGTTGGCTTCTTCCTGGAAGACATGAATAAATTCAGCACCGATGGTCTTACGTTTCTTTTCCGGTTCTGTCACACCTTTCAGAAGAGAAAGGAAATGCTGAGACGCATCTTTATGAATCAGTTTGATCTTGAATTTGTTCGTAAATGTATCTACTACCTGTTCCGCTTCACCCTGCCGGAGGAATCCGTGATCTACAAATACGCAGGTCAGTTTATCCCCAATTGCTTTATGGACAAGGACAGCAGCAACAGAAGAGTCCACACCGCCGGAAAGAGCGCAGAGGACATTATGGTCGCCCACCTGCTGCCGGATATTGGCGACAGCGATGTCGATATAATTTTCCATAGACCAGCCGCCTTCACATTCGCAAATACGGAAAAGGAAATTCTTCAGCATCTGTGTGCCTTCAGCGGTATGGACGACTTCCGGATGGAACTGGACAGCATAGAAACGCCTTGCCTCATCAGCCATCGCCGCGGTAGGCGTGAGTTCCGTATGTCCGATCAGCCCGAAACCGGCAGGCATATCGGTGACCGCATCGCCGTGGCTCATCCATACAGCGGTCTTTTCTGAAATGTTTTCAAAAAGCGGACAGCTTCCGTTTCTGGAAAATTCCGTATGGCCGTATTCATGTTTTTCCGGACTGGCAACCGTGCCGCCAAGGTCTTTTGCCATAAGCTGCATACCGTAGCAGATTCCCAGAATCGGTACGCCTGCCTTGAATACGCCTTCATCCAGCTGCGGGGCATTTTCCATATTTACACTGGCAGGGCCTCCGGAAAAGATAATGCCTTTCGGGTTGTGGGAAAGAATTTCTTCCGCCGGCTTATTGTACGGCAGAATTTCACAATATACGCCGCATTCGCGCACTCTTCTTGCAATCAGCTGCGCATACTGCCCGCCGAAGTCGATGATGATAACAGTCTCCTGGTGTTTCATTCCATTCCTCCTGTCGGAATTGATTCAAAATCTATGTGGCAAATTCCAAATTATTCGCCATATTATACCATAAAAAGCGCTTTCCTTTACAGTATTTCCCGTAAAAAGGAAGGAAGATTCCCTCCATCAAAAAAGCCGTCATACCCATTTCGTGTATACGGCTTTCGTTTTTATTCAGCCTCCAGAAGAGGCAGTTCTTCAAGAAATACGATATCGTCACGCTTCGCTGCATCGCCTTCGGCAAGAATGGCAGCCTGGCAGCAGACTTGGGCGCCCGCTTTTTCCGCCAGTTCTTTCAAGGCTTTCATAGATCCGCCGGTACTGATGACATCGTCCACAAGAAGGACTTTCTTACCGCGGATCAGCGCCACATCAGAGGCAGACAGGTACAGCTTCTGTTTTCCCATCGTAGTAATAGACTCGTCTTCTACACAGATAGGATCATCCATATACGCCTTGACCGACTTTCTCGCCACCAGGTACGTCTTCTGCCCCAGATTTCTTGCCAGTTCAGCAGCAAGGGGGATTCCCTTCGTCTCCGCCGTCATGACGTATTCGCAATCTTTCGGCACTTTCGCCGCCAAATCGCGGGCCGTGTTTTCCACAATTTCCACATCACCCAAAATGACAAATCCCGCAATCGCTACCTTGTCTGAAATATTCAGTACGGGAAGATGTCTCGTGCAGCCTGATACATGAAGTTCGTAATATCTCTTAGCCATGGTACGCCTTTCGAAAAAAATACATCCTCCGCGCAGCCGTCAGATTTTGCGGGGAGGATTTATGCTTCCGGAAAATACTCCGTAGTGATTATACTATTTTCATTGGAAAAGAGCCAACTTTTACAGGGATCTTATGTTGCGTCGCTTTTCGAAATGATTTCCACCACCGGATGGGAGACGATGGAAATTTCGACCTGCTCGGTGATTTCCCCCTCTTCATTTTTCTGTGCATCTTCTTTCCTCTGTACGTTTCCTTTGACTTTCACTGCCGTCAGTTCCGTTTTTTCCTTTTCAGGAGAAACGGTCATCGGCAACTCGGCAGACGTTTCTTCCTTTCTTGATCCGTTTTTCTCTGCATCTGCCTCCGTCTCTTCCGTCTCTGCCTTTACCGGTATTTCTATTGATGCGTTCTTTTTTACAGGATTTACTTCAGGTATCATGTCAGGTGATTTTATTTCCACCACTTTATCAGGCTCGGCTCGTTCCAGTTCCGGCATTTCCATGTCCGGCAATTTCACACTTTTCACGGATTTATTATTTTCCTGATTCTTTTCTTCCGTTTCCCTTTGCAGCTTTTCATATTCTTCCTGCCGCGCCGTTTCCGCCGCCTTTATTTTTCTCTCCCAGAGTGCCGTAATTTGTCCCATGTACTTATCACGGCACTCTTCTTTTCCCATTTCTTCCCGAATCAGACGCACCGCTTCACTTTCCGCCCGCGCAGCTCCTTCATTTACAGTATGCCAGCCGTCTTCCATGGCAATCCATGCGCCGCCGTCTTCCGTCATGCGGAAATGGGCGGTAGATACAGTCGACACTCCCTTCTCCAACTTGAAGAAATTCACTTTTACAGCCAGGCCGTTTTTAAATAAATCTTCCACACTGATAGAAGTGAGATCCATAAACACGCCTGTATTCCCATCATTATCTATACCGCCGGTATTCAAAATCATCGGAATATTCGTATCTCCATGCAGATAAATCTCTTCCGCCGCCATGCTGCCGGACCACATCAAAAGTGCCATTAGTCCCAAAACAGCTGTCCTTACTTTTCTTCTTTTCATAGCCGCTCTCCGAAAATACAAATCCATTGCATGTTTTTCGTCTTGTGTTTATTTTAACAAATCTACGGGAAGAGAAACAACTTTTCTATTTTTTAGTCTTTGAATTGTCAAGTCAATAAAAAAGAGTCCTCCTCAAAAGAAAGACTCTCCTCGCCCGTCATACGCCAAGTTCGTCAAGCAGCTCTTCCGTCGCTTCCAAAGCTTCCCTTATTTCTCCACGCAGATCCGCTTCATCCGTAAGAAAACGGACTTCGGAAAGCACGCTGATAAGGTGTGCCACCTGCGTTGTTCTGCCTATAATAATCTTCTGCGACTCCGAATAATTCTTCCAGTCATTCCCGCTCTCACTTCGGATATCGCGGATATCCTTGATTCCATCTGTCAGATAATCTGACAAATCAAGAAGGGCATCCTGTGCCTGGCGGGCTTCTCGTCTTACATCCTGCATACGGCAGCACAGCTTCTTTACCTGCTGCTGGAATTTCTGCAGCCGCCCGCTCATTTCTTTCAATGCATCCACATCACCTTCACTTTCAGAAGGAAGCACATCCAGTTCCGGAACCACAGCATACTGGTCTATGACGCCCGCACCAAAGCCGATGGCATCCATACCGCCGGACAGATTCATCAGTCCCATCGCTTTGGATGACAGTGCTTCCAGTTCCCTCCAGTTTCTCCGTTCCTTATTAAAATGCTCCAATCCGGTCAGTGTGTCGCAGTCATGAAAATCAATATTTTTAATTTCAGAAAATTCTTTGGTAAATTTTTTCATATCCCCTGCCATGAGAGTGATACGGACACGGTCCAGTTCTCCCAATTCATCTTCCGCACGTACTTTTGCACGGTATATCCTTTTTGCCGCCCGCTTTTTCGCACGCTCAATCTCTTCATTAATGCTTTGCGGATGTCCGCCTTTACCGCTGATCGTATTGGAAATCATGCGCAGTATAAATGCGATAGACATATTGCCTCCCTGTTTATAAAAATAACTACATGCATAAAGTATAGCATACTTATAGAAAAGAATTTATGCAAAACTGTATTTCCCCATAATAAAACTGACCTCCTCAAATCAGTTTTTATCTAACTTTTGGTGGTCAGTTCGTCAGGCAATCTTAATTATCATGCATCACGTTTCAGGAGTTCATCCTGCGCTTTCTTTATCGCGCTGCGGCTCTGCTCATCCACATGTCCCGCGCCATCCATCAGATTCCGGAAAAGAAGCGTAATAAGCTGGGCTACCTGTATCGCTCTTCCTATCTGCATCTTCTGCGCCAAAGTATAAAGTTTCCAGTCACCACCGGACTGCATCTGGATCCGCTCCAAGCTGTCCACGCCATCAGCAAAGTAATCAGCGAGATCATTCAGCGCGTCCCCTCTTTCACGGGCACACTCGGTAATATCCAGCAGGCGGGAACAAACTTCACGGACAGAATCCTGAAAGGCATGCAGCTTTTTAATCATCTGCAGGCAATATTCCTTATCACCCGCATTGAACTTCCTATTATCAATTTCAATGGGCGCCACATCCGTATATGTTTCCAACACGCCGAATCCGAGAGACATGGGCGTGTATGCCGTAGAGCTGACCGTCGACATATGCTCTATCTTCTTGGCCATTTCCATGACTTCATGAATCCGGTTTCCATCTTCCAGAAAATCTTCAATGCCAATCAGCCCCCGGCAGTCCTCCAGGTTCAAATTGCGGATTTTACCGAGAGACTTGGTAAAACGCCTCATATTATCATTGGCCGCCGCCACTTTTGCCTTATCCATCTCCCCAAGCTCGTACTGTGCCCGTTCCCGAAGCCGGGCAACACGTCTCCTTGAGCGGCGCACCGCTTTCTGCAGTTCTCCGTTCATATCAGGAATTACGCCATACTTCTCTGCATCGCCTTTTACCACAGCTTCCAGAATCTGAAATATATACGTGATGGTCATCTGACATCTCCCTCTGCCGTTCTCTGGCAACGATTATTTTTAATATTATACCATGTTTTAAAGGACAAAACCGTCCGCCTATCTATGATTTCGGGCAAAACCCATAATAAAATTTATATATAATATCTTACTTGAGAAGTTTATACGCCTCTTTGGAATACCTTTTATTTCAGCACCATAAATAATTTGTTTCCTGCCTATATTCATCATGTAGTTAAGTTCCTGTTTTTTTGTCGAAAATTTCGGAGCGTATATTGGATGCGTTTGCTGTGTCGTAGCTGATTTCTTTATTTGCTTTTCCTTTTGTGGCAGTGATAATGCCGTCTGCTATGGCTACGTTTAAACTGAAACCCAAAACACAAACACATTAATATATTTGTATATGAAATATACTTCCACTAATATCGTCATAACTGAAAGGAAAATTGTTTGTCGTTGAATTTTAATAACATCATTTTTATTGTCACTTGTAAACTCCGAAAATAATACATAAAGGTAATATTTTACAGCAATAAAAACCGTCCATAATATGAAAATTGCCACCCCTATTTTCCCTTTTGTATCATATATAGCAGTTTCACCCATAAGGCTCAAAATATTAGTACCATAGGACAATACAAAAATTAAGCCAGAAAAAGCTAATAATAGCCATATACAAATAAATACTCCATATTTCCCTATGTTCTGAGTGATTTTTTCCTTATGCCTATGTATATCCTCCCACACGAAACACACCATAGTAATAAAAGTTAGGATTACTACTACTATTCCGAAATAAAAGGAGATATCTACAACTTTCATTTTGCCCTCTCCTATTCTTTTATGCCAAGATCTGAATCAGTTCACTATCAAATTGTTCCTAATTACAAGTATATTTACTTTGATTCCTGTCCGCACAGCATATAGGGCTTTCAGTTATCTGTCTGCCACTTCTCCTACTCCCTTTATGGGAGCATCTGCGGTTGATGCTTATAAAAATGGTTTTGAATAAAATAGATTACCGTAGATATTCCCCAAATACATATTATATACGTTATAGATGCAGAAATAATCCCATCACTTTTGTATATAACCCTTACAGCATTATCAACAAAATCAAATAAGATAAATAGCAAATTAGTATATGACCTTTGTATATTCACGGGAAAAGCACTAATCAAAAGTCCTGCATAAAATAAAAGAAAGGTTTTAACATACCGTATAGATCCTGATTTAGTGAGCAATAACGGTCCTTTGTTACAAAAATAAATGATAAAAGAGTATAGAGTACTTATTACCCCAAACATAATTAATGCTGCTTTATATGAAAAAAACATAGCTTGCAGAAATACAAACGTTGACGGACAGAAAATAAAAGAGAAAAGCAATTCTGAAACATATAATATGGCAAGTTTATGAAAGTGACCATGTATCCTCATTGCTTACACACCTCCACAATCAATTAATTATCTTTCTCCAGATTATTACCTTGTGCTTCAAGGTTATATCAAAAAAAGAAATTCCATCCCTTCTGCCATCATTTATCGATACCATTCAGCAACAGTTTTCCCATGGCCTTTCCGTCTAGTCGGCTCTCTTTATGGAAGCGGCTGTGTCTCTTGCCGTATTGACGGCCGCTCCGCCTAAGGATACGGTAAGGCCATTCTTCTTGTATTCCATATTTTACAAGGAATCTAAAGCTTGTTTTATATTATTAGGATTAAATCCATCTTTAATCCATCGCTTAGGATAAAACTGCTGAAAATACCGTCCTTCCTCCCTCTTTCCGAATATCTTTAACTGCCGGAAAATTTCCTGATCTTTTTCATCCATATCATATAAATGATACTTTATACTTAATTCATCCTTATCATATTGTTTTTGTAAATAATCAAGTGTATTTTCAAATCCACCGATTCGCTCCTTTGGGACAGTATCATAATATGCACTATTTATAACTTTATCCATATGTCCCACAAAAGGAAGAACGTTAATTTTGCTATATCCTGATACTCCATAGATATATAAATAAGGTGAATAAAAAACATGAGAGAAACACCATGGTTCTATTGCTGTACCTGCTTTTTTATCTTGATAAGTAGACAAGTAAGCCTGATAACGAAAAAATCCATAAGACTCATATCCATCCATATATATTACATCCGCAGATAACTTCCATCCTCCCCACAGCACAAATAAAATAAATACTGCGATTATGACTTCCCCAGTATGATATTTTTTCATAGTTATCTCCCTGACAATAATTCCAACAACTCCATAGTCATATCATAAGTAGTCTTCCACAGTAAACTCTGGATATGAGCCTATTATAACGACGCTTTTATCATTCTCCCATTTTTTTATCTGATCACGATCATAATTACTTCTTGGTAAAATTTTATATGTATCATTCCAATTGCTAAGATAATGATAGGATACAACAACCAACGCATCCTCACCCAAAATATAAATTTTCTGGTCTTTTCCTTTATATCCTCTACATCTGTACTAGATAATCTATTATTTCCTTCAAAAATTTTCATTGTGGTCTGGATAATCTGATATTGCTCTTTCGCAAAACTTTTTATAGTTTCTTTCACGGTAACTCCATAAGATAAATACAGAGCATCACAATTAGACCTAATTCCACTCCAAAACTATTTTTTCACTTTTTATTCTCCTGCCATAATATATCTGTTTCTATTGGGAAAGTAGCTTTAAATCCATATGATCCCAATATTCTTTCTTCCCTAAATAAATGCATGACAATATTTATTATTGCTCAGTCCTTATTTTATGCCAAACACGATCCATCTCTTTTTCCTGTTCCTCTTCCTCTTCTTTCTCTTCCGGCACTCTTCTTAAAAAACTTTCCTTCCATAAACTATGCAAAATTTCTATCTCATCCGGTGTAAATTCATTAATATCTGCCAGTACAGAGTACCGATTTCCATATAATGCTTTCTTTTTATCTATCTCACAATATTTAGTTTTGAGTCTCTTTCCTAACGTTAATGCTTCATTATAATATTGTCGAATTTTTTCTCCATGCCCAGTAATCACAATAAAATTATCTCTTCCATATGCATAGAATACATCATCCTTAATATTCCAGTCACTAATAAACCCTATTTCTATTAAATTATTTACATCAATAACTCTATTGTTATAGGGTGACCAATAAAATGGTGAATAATAAACAGCTCTTCCTTTATGTGGATCCATAAACATGATTTGGAAACCAAGTTGTTCTTCTTTGGTAAAATCAGAATAACTCAAGACTCTTTCTTTATCTGCAAGCTTATAGGATTCTTCCGGTATATGCTGTATAGGTTGTATGACATCTGTATGCATATTATTATCTTTTATAAATACCTTTTCTCTTCCTGTTTCCATATCATACACGACATATTCACCCTCACCCAAAGCATAAATTTTATTATTAATTGGACATACCGCAACGGTTCGCTTGGTAATAATTCTCTCCTTTTTCGTATCCACTAATAAATAATTCCCTTTTAAAACGCGAATTCGAGTTTCACAAAACCAATCTATTGTATTAAAACTATCATTAAGTTCCTGATTCACCTTAGTTAACCACGTGTCCATATATGTAATTCCCGCATAGCAGAGTAGAATCCCCAATGCGTAGAATGCTATCCTTTTTAAGTTTAATTCTTTTATCCTTGACATATGTTACTCCTCATTACTTTCCCCAAAGCGAGAAAATGTTCTATGTACATAAAGTATCCACATAAATGGTTTTAATTTCCCTGCCTGCATTGATAATGCTGCTTCATTATTGAGCTCAATAATTTTATTAGATTCATATGAATCTGATAGTGAATGTTTTTCAAAATTATAATTATCAATAAAACAACTTCGTTCATGTATAACTCCTTTCGAATCTATCATGACGCTTATATTTCCAGAATAAGTGCCGGCCAGTAAAAATGAAGAATTATCAAATATTTCATTTGTTTTTGAATCTGATCTAATATCTACTGTAAAATCAACATATTGATCTCGAATCCCACTTGCACGTACTCTACTAATTGCATCTCCCAGTGCATTAGTATAATTAATCGAATGCATAATAGTATCAGCAAAAGGAGATTTTTGATTAATTACATAAGTCCTACCTTCAATTAAAGTCATTTGATTTCCATACTTTTGTTGAATTTCATAATCACTCATTGCAGACATTCCCAAAGCAATTCCAGCACCTCCCGGATAAGCATTCGCTAAATTCATAAAATAATCTTTTTCTTTTATCACTCCTTTTTCTATTGCATTATTTATTTCTTCTTGTGAGTAATCTTTTCTCTTATCATATGTTTCACGTTCTGCTTCTTTTTGAATCAATAAATCCTTATTTGAGCGTTCCAGTTGTGTGAGTAAATACTCATTCCACTTCGTTCCCATCTGGGAGATGTAGGCGCCTGTGTGTCCGCTCCCTCCTGTCACCTTGGATAGGATTCCTCCAAAGGCGGCGGAGATATCTTGTTTCCGGTTTTCTTTGTCTATGATGGTTATGGTTCCCTATTTGTGTAAATTGTATTAAAAGCCCTTATTGTATATCCAGTCTTCCTTAATTAGATGAAATCTACATATCTTTTTCCTTTCCCACCAAGTAATCTCAAATAAAAACTCCCCTTTTCTTAAAACTATACTTGTGGATTTACCGTATTGATTGATATCAGTATATTTTTTATCAATCTGCCATCCTTGTTCAACCAATTTTTCCCCATACAAATCAAATTCGTTATCCTTTAAATCTCGGTTAAATTCCCTTGTACCAGTAACACAATAAACCAGCCATCTTTTATGTACTCCATAATCGTCTTTAATAGGCGGTATGGGGTTGGGGAGTTGCCGATACATTTCCACCATCTGATCTCTCATCTGTATCCTGTAATCATAAGTCGCGTGCCAAAGCCATCCAAAATACAGGACAAACAACAAAATGGCTGTAACCGCTACTATACCAATAAAATCATAGTAGCTTAAATTCTTCCAGTCTATTTTCTTCATGGCGATACCTCTCATAAATCATTTACATTGCAAATATATTTTGCATCAGTATATGTTATGGAGACCGACGCCCCATTGGCTATTCCTATTTCTCGAGATCCATATCGTTCCCCTATATTAATATTGGCTGAACCATACAAACTCAAACTAAAATTAGCGCCTGATCCGGAAAGCACATCCTTGAATTTTTTAGAGTTCCAATTACTTGTATCTACGCTCAATTTCCCGGTTGCCACTGTCCCGCCAAGACTACTTACGATTCCACCGCCTCTGACAAAATAAACGTTGCCTGTCCTATCCATAATGAGCCCACCTGACAGTCCGAGTCCGATGCCAATAGAACCATTCAGTGTCACATAGTCCTCATCACCAAAATGATATCCAGCCATAGTTACTTTTTTTCGTATTTCTCCGCCAGTATGCTATTATTCTCTTTTCCGGCTTTTTCTGGCTTTTCCGTTTTTTTATATAGTTCGTTTTCTTTGTGTCCCGCTATGTCTCCTATAAAGCGGTATCCTACCGGGGAGCATACGTTTACGTATTCCACTTTTTCTTCTATTTTCTTTTGGTCGAAAATTCTACTGTTTTGGATGAACTGTTATAGAATATTTTAGAGGCTTCCCATTGTCTATTCTATAATTTTCCAAATCCTGAATACTAAAATATAATCCCAGTTCATATTTCCCTTTTCTGAAATCAAATGATTCCCCTATCTTTCTATTATTCGAGTGATCAATATTTTCTGATTTTCCCGTAAATTTCCATCCGGTGTCCACTAAGTTTTTCTTATAATAATTAACAATCTCATCCCTCGACGCATACACTTCAAAATTTTTTGTCAGTATGTATACATCCGGACTTCTATATGAAAATATAAGACTATTCCCTATGGTTTCTGCCTCTTCCTTATATATACCAATGGTAGACACACTATTTCTAATTTCTTCTTCAGGTTGCAACGCCTCGAAATGGTTAGCAATAAAAAGCACTATAGCAATAATACCCATAAAAGCTATAGACTTCGCTTTTTTCATCTTATCAAATATAATCCTCACTAAGCGACTCTCCCTTCTATTCAGTCACATAAACCGCTTGCTATTAGGATTAACTCTTTTTATTTCGTGTTTCTTGCACAAAAGATTAGTCATGACATTCTCACTTATCGTTTCATCAACTCCAACACCTATCTGTAGCGTATCCCCCCATATTTTAATCCCCAGACTGTCCCAAATTGTTTATTAATTGGTGTAAAACCACCTACCCCAAATCCAATATAAACATCCCCCCAATACTTCTACCGGAAAAGATATCTTCTCTATTATCAGGTCTTTTCAAATTAAAATTCTGATCAAACGACACAAGCCGCAATCCAGCCACTTCTGCTCCAATCGGTAGAATCCCTTTTGATGCATTTCCACCAAAAGAATAGTATGATTTCCCTGTTTTAAAGTCATAGATATATCCGCCTTCCCAGTTACCTATTCCACCTTGTATAAGATATGCATCAAACCCATGTTCTTTGACAGGAGATACTTTCACAGGTCTAAATTCATATATCCCCGTCCCTTTTATGCTGCTTTGTTTATTTGTTACCATTCTCTTATAATCATCCATCAGTTGATCAACGCTATCCGATGCATATTTATTTTTGAGTGATAACGCTGTTCCGGTCAACGCATAATGGTTCCCCATCTCCAATTGGTTATCGGAAGCAGCTCCGTCAGGATCCCATTTATTTCCATTTCTTATGATGTTATCTTGTCTCTATTTTGCCTGTTCTTCTGTAGTTGGTGTCCCATCCGGATTCTTTAAATCTTTAACTAATAGTTTCTTGAATTCCGGCAACTCAAATCCTAAACAGTTCCATCTCGTCCCCATCTGTTCCGTATAGGCTCCTGTCATGCTTCCTACGACGGGCTCCCCAAGGGAGAGGTTTGTAGGGTGTTAGTAGTAGTGAGTTTGTTCTTTTCTGCCGGTGCTTTGCTGTTTATAACGGTTCCTTTGAGGCGGGTGTTGTTGTTTTATCCATAATAAAATACTATAACGAAGAAATTATTTTAATTACATGTACAAGAATTGGCCAACACCACCATAGTATCCCTACCCCAATTATAACCGGGCACATGTAAGAAATTATCCATTTCCCCGTTATATTTTCTATGCAATTATCACTTTTTTTATACGGTAAAATAAAAAAAACATATTTATAATATCGAATCATAGTATTCATTAACCAAAAAGAAAAAATTCCTATTAGGGTTCCAAATTCTTTGTTATAGTAAACTCCTACTTTTTCTGAAATATTCGTTGTGCCAATTACAGTAGACAAAAAAAGCATAATTACCCATAACAATCCAATCATGATTATCAAAATATATTCAACAGGATATTTTATCCTACCATGAAAAACATCATAACAGACGAATGTACAAACAGAAAGAAATGCCAATAACGTTGCTGTTAATCCTACAAAGAAAAATTTATCTATTATATCCATTGCCTTCTCCTATCAATCCTCTACAACAAAATATTGTTTAAGCCTTTCTCTAAATTCATCTTTATCATTTTTACTAATATCATTTGATAAATCATAGATATAATCCACATATACTTTTTTTCTTTGATAAGAATCATATAAAGAATTCCCCAACCGTTTACCTAAATAACCAGTAAATACAACACTTGCACCTCCTATAAGTTGAAAACCTGGATATAGCAGGTTCCCTACATGTAGAATTCCACTAGAAATCAGGAATGCCCCCAATGCAGTTCCTCCCATACTGCCAGCCATTCCACTAACTTCTTTGCATGATTATCCGTTGTTAAAAATGTTCCTACATCTAACATCTTTCCGGCAGTGCCTGCCAAGCCGGATATACTAGGCAAATGAGTTTCCTTAGATACTTCTCCTATAAAGTCTAGTCCATATCCTCCATATTTAGCCCAATCGCTTTGGAATAAGGTTTTCCCCTTACCGGTTTCTCTTTGCAGGTCATTTCTCAGCGATTCAAGGGTTTCCTGTACGTTTTTCTTATTGCTCCATTTGGTCGGCAGGTTATATTTTGTGCCACGCGATTGAATGATTTTTGATCTATGGCTTTATATTCCTGCGCGCTTATTGTCATCTTCGGTAATGTGTATCCTTTTTCTTCATTCCAGACTCCATGCAGCGCTTTTTGTGAGGCGGGATGTTCAGCGGCTTCGCTCATATTGATGTATTCTGTCAGCAGTTTGATGAGTTCGTCAGGACTTTTCTTTTCTGTGGATAGTTCTTCTTTAAGTTGTTTGTTCAGGTCTTCTTGCGTTTTTTTACCAGCCTGTTCCACTTCGTTCCCATCTGGGAGATGTAGGCGCCTGTATGTCCGCTTCCTCCTGTCATCTTGGACAGGATCCCGCCAAAGGCGGCGGAGATGTTCTGCACTGTATCGGGATGCTTGTTTATCCAGTCTTTCCCTTTGGTCTGTTTTAAGTACTCTATGGCATATTCGTTGGCTCCCCCTGCTATCAAGCCGCTTAGCACGCTTCCTCCGCTCTTGGCGCTCGTGATGGCTCCCAGCATACCATGGAGGGCTACTTTTTCGGCGGATCCGTCTTTCCATCCATTGTGGGAGGCTATCTCATGGATGGCCCGGTTCCCGACGATCCCCAGTTCTTCCAATAGTTGTTTTCTTTCTTCTACTTTTGTTTTGTCGAAGATTTCTTTGAGTTTGTTTAGGCTGTTTTCCGTGTTCCTGTTTAATTGGGATATATCCTGTTTCTGGTTTTCTTTATCTGTAATGGTTATGGTTCCTTTGGCTACGGCTGACCTCGTGGTTGTTCCTGCTTTTCCTTTGACGGACGGTATGGGGGTATTCAGGATGCCTATTCAATCAAGAAAAAATATAAAATAATACTACCCCTATAACAATTAAAACCATTGCTATAATTCCAGTTTTAGTTCTTTCTATAAATTCTCTGTCTTTCGGACCATATCTCACCCGATTAACCATAGCAATGCATAATAAAATCATCCATAAAAATATAAGAAAACTATATATGTAATGTAAAGAATATAGGTCCCCATAAAATAACCCTCTATTTATTCCTATGATATAACAAATCAATACTACTTGGATAATTGCAAAAGGAATATAAATAAATGATGATGTATGCTGAAAGAAAAAACGTTCATTAGCGGATAAGTCCTTTTTTAAAATAAACTTTCTTATTAATACAAAACATCCTACAAGAAGAATGGCATCATACAAAGGGCTAAAAAAGAAAGTAATCATTTCATCGCTCCTCCCTTTTCTTCTATGTCACTTTTATTTTGTTGATTTTGCTCTTTTTCCTCCCACTTTTGCTTTTCTAATTCAACAGATACCGCAGTTGTAATACCCGCCAATGGGCCAATAACAGTCCCTGCAGAGCCAATCCATGCCACACCGACTGCAGTTCCCAAAACGCCAAATGTTATCGGCAACGTATCGTATGCATCCGCTCTAAATGCATTGTATGGAGATTTAAATCTTTCGTGGTTTTCCTGTGTTCCGTATAGGTAAGACGCACCTGCTACAAAAGGACTGGCTTTCTTCACAAAGTTTTTCCCGATTGCCTCCGCTTCTTTTCGTGTCAGGTAGGGATATTCGCTTTCCATCCAGTTCGCCGCGCTCCAGCTTACTATTCCTTCCGCCGCGATTTCTTTGGATTTATCCATGGCTGCTTTGTTTAGCACTTCTTTATATCCGTTATGCTTTTCAAGGATGACTTGTCCGGGCAGGTCTCCTTTTTTTATTGTACTCAGGTCTATATAGGTTCCTGTTCCTTATTTTCTCAGCCATTCTTCGTTCTGCTCAGCATCGATTTGCAGCCATCTGTCTTTCATTCTTGCTTTATCTTCTTCTGTCTTTGCGTTTTTCATATCGTCCATACCTTTTAATATTCATCATTAGATAATTTTATACCAATTACGTGATATAGGCGATTCCATATTTTCCACATTGAAGTTATATATTCCCCATAAAATTATCAATATGATTATCAACTCAAGCCATGGAATAATTTTTTTACATATCAACCACCATTCATAATCTTTCGAGAATGATATCCCTAAATATTGATAACAATAATTTGCATTTATTATCTTAGCCTTTACATATAAATAATCAAAAACCGGCAAAGAAACACTCAATACCACAGCCAGCTCTAATACTTGTCCAACAGAAATGAGATGATAGATCATACAATAGATAATTAACGCAAAAATACCATAATCAAAAATGAGCCCCAAATATCCTCCCCAAAAGCAAACATGAAATACTAACCCTCGAACTCTTGATTTTGTATAAGAATACAGACATTCTCCCATTAGATATATAGCTGGAACAAAAGCTAGAACTCTTTCTATTAGTTCTTCACTTTGCATAACGCTCTACCTCCTAATTAGTTTTTTCTTTTGTCATATCTCTAGAAAGAAGTGCCTCTTTCAGTCGATAAGCTCCACCATCAAGAATCGGACCAGAGATAACCTCAGGAATGGGAGTAACGCTCATCCCTAATCCAATCAAAGTCTTAACTCCATCTATCGTCAAAGCCCATTTTAAGTTACTTCCACTATATGTATTGAAATCGCTTGTTAGATCAATAGCTCCATCTATAGCCATACCGATTGCATTATATTACCTATGATTCGTAACGATCCCCTAACCCCAGTTTTTTCTAATTCTTTCCATGGTCTACCTACCTCACTCGTTATCACAGCCATCGCCGCCGATCGCAATGCAAGCGGAATCATTCCTGAATAATGACCGTTTCCATCTCCTATACTTTCCTTTTTCAGTGCTTCTTTATATCCGTTACGCTTTTCAAGGATGACTTGTCTGGGCATGTCTCCTTTTTTTATTGTACTCAGATCTATATAGGTGCCTGTTCCTTGTTTCCTCAGCCATCCTCCGTTCTGCTCAGCATCGATTTGCAGCCATCTGTCTTTCATTCTTGCTTTATCTTCTTCTGTCTTTGCCTTTTTCATATCGTCCAGATATTGTTCATATTGTTCATGGGTAAGGTAGTTGAAGGTTGTCGCCTGCCAGGCTATGGCTGCCCCTGTTTTCCCTCCTGCCAGGTATCCTATAGCAGCGCTTGCTATTTTATGGACTTCTTTGTCTTTGATTTTTCCCAGTTCTTTTTGCAGGATGGCGTTCAGTCCGGCTCCTGTCAGTCCTTTTGTCATTCCTGTTCCTGCTTCTTTGGATACTAAGGCTCCCATGATTCTGTGCATGGCGATTCGGTTGGTTCCGTTTTCGCTCCATTTCTTTGCTTCTTTTTCGTATTTCTCCGCCAGTATGCTATTATTCTCTTTTCTGGCTTTTTCTGCTTTGTTTCTCCCTGTCTCTCCGCTCCCGTATAATCTAAAACGGGAGCAGCTGATACTGCTCCCGTCGCCATGGTAAAAAATAAAGGTTGCTACAACTTCCTTCCGCATGATCGTTCTCCCAAAGTAATATTCCGAATGATTTCCTTATTTTTAATTATAGTTTGCACAGAAAGCATTGTAAATATTTCATTTACTGCCTCATAAGAAATTAGGTTATAGAAAAAAAGAAGATACCGCTTTATCCGATATCTTCTGTATTTACCTGGCGGAGCGGGGGGGATTCGAACCCCCGCACGGGAGACCCGTCTAACGATTTAGCAAACCGTCCTCTTCAGCCACTTGAGTACCGCTCCGCATAACTGACTTATGTAGAATACACTATCATATACTAAATTGTCAAGCCGTTATTACCTTTTACAGCATCGAGGAACGGAGCTCTTCGCCGCTCTTTTCGCTAAGGTATGCCGGCGGTATATCAAACACCGTTTTACATCCTGCCTGTCCTTCTCTGGCCATACGCGCGGCAGCTCTCGCATAAGCTGCCATGACATGCGTGGTGAATTCCGGATTCGAATCCAATTTCAGACTGAATTCAATAATATGCTTATGTTCTTTCTCTTTCCCCGTATTTCCACTGCGGAAAACGAAACCGCCATGCGCCAGCCCCTGGTGGTTCCTACCAAATTCTTCTTCCGAAATGAAATGAACCACGGTATGATAGTCGGCGAAATAGTTCGGCATCGTCTTAATTTGTTTTTCCACATATGCCGCGTCAGCGCCATCTTCCAAAACGACGAAACATTCACGGATATGTTTCTCTCTTGTGGTAAGCTCCGGATTTTCCCCGTTCCTTACGGCACGCATGGCGCTTTCCACGGGGCAGGTATACTGCTTGGCGTTCTTCACGCCTTTAATGCGGCGGATGGCATCGGAATGCCCCTGAGAAACGCCTTTTCCCCAGAAAGTGTAATCTTTCCCGTCGGGAAGAATCACATTCCCATAAAGCCGCGAGAGAGAAAAAAGTCCCGGATCCCAGCCGACGGAAATAATGGCAATCTTTCCATTTTCTTTTGCAGACCGATCGACAGCGGCAAAATGGGCGGGCACCTTAGCATGGGTATCAAACGTATCTACCACGTTGAACATTTTCGCATAGAACGGTGTCTGCTGCGGCAGGTCAGTAGCGCTTCCCCCGCAGAGGAGAAGTACGTCAATCTTATCTTTCCATGCTTCTATTTCTGAGACGGAAATGACCGGCACATTTTCAGAAAGAATCTTTACCTGCGAAGGATCCCGTCTTGTAAAGACAGTTGCCAGTTCCATATCCGGATTATCCCAGAGCGCCGTTTCTACACCGCGCCCTATATTTCCATACCCTAAAATTCCAATCTTTATATTCATACTGTTTCTCCTTTCATCCTGCTGCGTTTACGTATATAAAAGTATACGCTTAATTTACCACTTTTTATGCATGATGGAAAGTAATGATTTTTTATTTTATATTGATTTTTTTGGATAAAAAAAGACTGCCATGAACAGCAGCTGATTCCGGCAGGAAATATCTATTCTTCCTTTTCTGTTTTTTCAAAACGGTATTTTTGTTTCGCATCAGGATATTTCACCCGGTCCACTTCGCTCATGAACATATCCAGCGGTCGGAGATAGTCTTCGTACGTACCGTAAAGCGCTTTATAAACCACATACATTTCCCCCGTTTCCGTATGACGAGCTGCGGCAATAATAAGATAAAAGTTCCCTTTAAAGTGCCTCCACACTTCTCCTGCCTTCGGCATTTCTCTTTCCATGGGTTCCCCTCTAATGTTCTTTTGTAATTTCATAGCGCTTTCCATCAGTGGTAAGAGTAATCGTCCCCTGCCTGTCCGTCCGATAAACATCTATTCCCCATTTTTCCAACCGCTTCATTGTCTGCCTTGAGGGATGCCCGTAATTATTACCGGCGCCGCAGGAAATAAAAACCGCTTTCGGTGAGACGGCACGGAGAAATTCTTCCGTAGAAGACGTCTTGCTTCCGTGATGTCCCGCTTTGAGAACAATACTCTTTACGTCAGCGCCGCTTTTCAAAATAGATGCTTCCTCTTCCGCTTCCGCATCTCCTGTAAAAAGCATCGTGAAATTACCATATTTCAGCAGCCCCACGATACTTTCATTATTCTGACGCGAATTTTCTCCGCGGGCATTGCTTTTTTCCAAAGGTCCTACAACTGTAAAAGGAACGCCGTCCAGCAATTGTATTTTTTCACCGCCCCGCAGTGTCCTGCGGGGAATTTTCCTTTTATCCAGTATCTTTCGATACGTTTTGTACGTGGAAAGGGAAGTAGGCACCCCATTATCATAAACCTGCCTTATTTCCGCATTGGCAAAAACGGAAAACATACCGCCTATATGATCTCCATGGGGATGCGTGATAATAACGGTATCCACCTTTTTCACGCCGTACTTCCTGAGATACTCCGCCATCCGAGGACGATGCTCCACATCTCCCGTATCAATAAGCGCAAACTTTCCATTTCTTTCAATAAGGATGGCGTCTCCCTGTCCGATATCAAGCATGCGGATAATCAGAGGCGCATCGGCTGCTGTTCTACTCCCGCTGCCAAAGACATCAAACCCGCAGCCTGTCCCTGCAAAGACACAAAGGCTGATAAGGAGACAAAGGAAATACTTTATAAAGCGCTTCATCCTTCGATAACCTTTTTACGCGCCAGAGGAATCATGCGGGCCACATCGCTTGCCGTATATCCTACCGGCATCTTTTCGGCAAGCAGGTCTCCCGCCAGTCCGTGAAGGTATACGCCTGCCACGGCGGCCTCTTCAGCAGAAAGTCCCTGTCCGATAAAGGCGGCAATGATACCCGTCAGAGTATCTCCCATACCGCCTGCGGCCATGCCCGGATTCCCCGTGGAATTCACCCATGCCCTGCCGTCCGGTACGGCAATAACCGTAGGCGCTCCTTTCAGCACAAGCACCACATGGTTTTCCTTAGCATACCGGATCGCTTCATCGATCCTGCCGGCTTCCACATCTTTTGCGGTAAGTCCGGTAAGGAAAGCAAATTCTCCCACGTGGGGCGTCAGAACCACATCAGCAGGGCAGTTTCTCAGATTGATTTTTTGATGGCCGACAGCAAAGAGCGCGTCCGCATCCACAACCATGGTCTTACGGCAGTGCTCCAGCATATCCGCCACAAAGGTCTGCGTTCTTTCGTTCCGCCCCAGACCCGGTCCCAACGCGACAACGTCATACATCCCGGTCTGCTTCACTGCCTTATCTGACATATCCTCGGTAAAGCAAGGGGCATCCCCGCAGGAAGAAACCATCACTTCCGGAATTTTCCCTGCCAGCTGGAAAGCAGCATTCCCTACGGAAGCAAGGGCAATCTTTCCTCCGCCACCGTAAAGCGCCCCCTGTGCTGCCAGCAGACCCGCGCCCGCCATCCCTTCCGAACCAGCAAAAATGCCTATAAATCCATTTGTTCCCTTATGGGCGGCAAAACTCCGCACAGGAAGAAATTCATAAATATCTTTTTCTTCCACCAGCTTTACAGAAAAATGTTCCCTGGCGCCGTTTGGGATGCCGATGGGTGAATACAAGACGGTTCCTGTATATCCATTTCCCGGATAAAGAACATGCCCCCGCTTTACGGAGCCTAACGCCACCGTGTAATCGGCATTCACCACCGCCCCCGCCGCACAGCCGCTGTCAGAAAACATGCCGCTGGGAACATCCACGGAAACAATAACCGCTTCCGAATCATTCATGGCAGTAATAAGCTCCGCCGTGCTTCCTTTCACATGATGTTTCAGACCTGTGCCGATGAGCGCGTCTACAATAATATCCGCACCTGCCAGATATTCCTTTGCGTCATCCGCGCCTGCAACGGAAATCACGGGAATTCCCATTTTAGCCGCTATATTTTTATACAATAAAGAATTCTCTCCCATATGGGATGCATCCCCCATGACAAGAACCGCCACATCAGCACCTTCGGAAAGAGCGTACCGTGCCGTGACGAATCCGTCACCCCCGTTATTTCCGCTGCCGCAGACGATGACCACCCGCGCGTCTTCCCAGGATATTTTTTCTTTCATAAGCTGCACCACGGAAGCGCCGGCGTTTTCCATAAGCACCGACTCCGGCAGCCCGTATTCCGTCATGGCGCGTTGATCCAAAAGTCTTGATTCCTCAGATGTTGTCAGTATCATGATTTTGCCTCCATCACAACAACGGCAATAGACATACCGTCTTCATGGGAAATGGAAACGGACATATCCGTAATCCCCAATTCCTCCGCCCGCTTTTCAAAATTCCCCTGCAAGTGGAGAACAGGCGCCCCCCACTTTGTCCATGACAGGTACGCATCGCCAAAACCTGAACCGAAGATCCCTATCCCCAGTGCTTTCCCTGCTGCTTCCCGTGCTGCCCAGAGCGCCGCGTAAGAATAAGCCTTATTTTTTCCTTTTGACTCACAGTGCGCCCGTTCTTCCTCCGTAAACATTTTTTCAAGGCGGGACGGAAATTTTTCACAAATCCGTTCCCAGCGTGCCGCTTTCACCATATCTACACCGACATACATAGGCTGCTCCTTTTCCTTTGCTCTTTCCATAAACCGATCTGAAGGAAATATGTTTATTCCGGCATTTTCTTTATTTTAACGAATAGCCTGCTTTTACACAAACCGACGGCATTATAAAAGATTTCTTGCCACAGAAAGCGAAACATGGTAAAATAACACGGTATGAATGACACAGACGGGAGGTGAAACAATTGCCGCAAATAAAATCCAACATAAAGACCATGAAAACTGACGCAAAGAAGAGAGCTGCTCATGCCGCTGTCCGTTCCCGGATCCATGGTGCTGTCAAAAAAGCTGTAGCTGCTGCCACAACCGACCAGAAGGACATCGCCCTTCGCGAAGCGCAGAGCGTTATCGATACCGCTGCGCGGAAAGGCATTATCCATAAAAATGCTGCCGCTCGTAAAAAATCCCGTCTGAATGCAAGCGTCAATGCTGCCATCGCAGCTGACAGCGCAGCAAAGTAATCATCTGACGGAAAAGGCGAAGACCTGTGTCCTCGTCTTTTTTTATTGCCACTTTTCATGTGCCGGGCAAATACACGCTGCACATAAAATTTCCTGCCTGCAGAAACAGGCATAGGTGGATATCAAATGACCGGATCAGTAAAACTAACCAAAAATATCCGCCCGTATAAGCACAGATAAAAGCGCCATTCCCATCAAATACAGAAACAGCGCTTTTCTTTTCTATTTCCTTTTTTTCAAACGCGTCAACCCTTTATCGGCAATATCATGACGGTACTGCATACCCCGCCAGCTGATTTTTGAAACACCTTCATAGGCCTTGTCCCGCGCTTCTTTCAATGTCGGCGCGACAGCCGCCACATTCAGCACACGGCCGCCATTAACAAAATACCTGCCTTTTTTCTTCATACTGCCCGCATGGAATACGAGGCAGCCGGTCTTTTTTGCTTCCTCCAGCCCTACTATCTCCTCTCCCGAGGAATGGGTGGCGGGATATCCTTCCGATGCCAGGACGATATCCACGGCACAGGCATTTTTCCATTCCACCCTTTCCTTTTTCAAGGTTCCTTTCGTGCAGGCAAGCATGATCTTCGCAAGATCGCTTTCGAGAAGCGGCAGAATGGCTTCCGTCTCAGGATCTCCGAATCGGCAGTTAAATTCCACCACTTGGGGCCCGTCTTTTGTAATCATCAATCCGGCATAAAGGCAGCCTTTAAACGGGCAGCCTTCTTTTTTCATTGCTTTGACAGCAGGCAGCAGAATGGTATCATAAACGATTTTGTCCAATTCTTTCGTCATGACCGGAGCGGGAGCATAAGCCCCCATGCCGCCGGTATTCGCTCCCATATCCCCGTCGCTGATGCGCTTATGATCTTGTGCGGAAATCATAGGAACGATAGTATTTCCATCAGTGAAGCAGAGAACACTCGCCTCTTCCCCTTCCATAAATTCTTCAATCACCACGGATTCTCCCGCGCTGCCAAAGGTTTTTCCCTCCAGCATCCCGCGGACCGCCTGAACAGCCTGCTCTTCGGTTTCGGCAATGACGACGCCCTTCCCCGACGCCAGTCCGTCTGCCTTGATGACAAGGGGATATTTCTTTCGTTTTTTGATATAAGAAACGGCCTTTTCTTCATCGGTAAATGTTTCATAAGCAGCTGTAGGGATCTTATACTTTTTCATCAGATTTTTGGCGAAACTTTTCGAACCTTCAATCTGCGCTGCCGCCGCTGACGGCCCGAAGAAAGCCATTCCCTTTTCGGCAAACTTGTCGGCCAGACCTTCCGTCAGCACAGTCTCGGGACCGGCAACAGTAAGATCCACTTCCATCAGACGGGCAAAATCCAGAATATCTTCTGTTCCTTTTACCGGAATTAAATGCGCCACATCTGTCATTCCATCGTTTCCGGGAATGACGTACACTTCTTTTACAGACGGACTGTGTGCCAGTTTCCAGAGCAGCGCATGTTCCCTGCCGCCGCTTCCAATCACTAATACTTTCAAAGCTCCTCCAATCTCAGCTATGGCGGAAATGCCGATGTCCGGTAAATACCATAGCTATACCATACTTATTTGCCATATCGATAGATTCCTGGTCGCGTATAGAACCGCCGGGCTGAATGACAGCCGTGATTCCTGCTTTCCCTGCTGCTTCAATTGTATCCCCGAAAGGGAAGAACGCGTCAGACGCCATGATGGAGCCTTTACACTTTTCTCCCGCTTCGGCAATGGCAATATCCGCCGCACCTACGCGATTCATCTGTCCCGCACCCACGCCGTAAGTGATATCCTTACCGGTCAGCACGATGGCGTTGGACTTAACGTGCTTTACAATCTTCCAGCCGAATTCCAGTGCCTGCCACTCTTCTTCCGTCGGCGCTCTTTCCGTGACGCAGGTACAGTCTGCTCTCGTTTCGGAGCTGTCATCCGGTGTCTGCACGAGAAGTCCGCCGGAAACTTTATGGAGCTGCAGTTCTTTTTCTTCCGTATCCGCTACTTCCACAAGGCGGATGTTTTTCTTCGCAGATAAAACATCGACAGCTTCCCGTGAAAACTTCGGAGCCATAATGACTTCAAAGAAAATCGGTTTCATTTCTTCCGCCGTTTCTTTGTCACATTCCCTGTTCATCGCCACAATGCCGCCGAATGCAGATTTGCTGTCTGCCGCAAAGGCCCGCTTAAACGCGTCGAGGGCACTCGTACCGAGAGCGGTACCGCAGGGATTCGTATGCTTTACAACCACACAGGCGGGAGTATCTTTCCATTCGCAGGCAAGATCCCATGCCGCTTCCATATCCACAATATTATTATATGATAATTCTTTTCCATGCAGCTGCCTGGCGGAAGCAATGCCGCCCTTCGCTTCCGGATCTCTGTAAAAGGCTGCTTTCTGATGCGGGTTTTCACCATAGCGGAGATTCTGGATCTTTACATAAGCCTTGGCAAAGATATCCGGCAGCCCTTCTCCGCCGCCATTTATTTCTTTTGTCATGTAATCAGCAATGGCGCAGTCATACAGTCCTGTATGGAGAAAAGCTTTTCTTGACAAATCAAAGCGGAACTCTTCCGTCAGCCTGTCTTCCCGGATCCGTTCCAGCACCTCTCCGTACTGTGCGGGATCGACTACAATCGTGACATACTTATAATTCTTTGCTGCCGCACGTACCATGGAAGGGCCGCCGATATCAATATTTTCAACAGCTTCCGCCCGTGTGACACCGGGTCTCGCTATCGTTTCACGGAAAGGATATAAATTGACGGCCACCAGATCGATACCGGCAATTCCATGTTCTTCCATCGCTTTTACATGGGCCGGATTGTCACGGACCGCCAGAATACCGCCATGTATTTTCGGGTGGAGCGTTTTCACCCTGCCGTCCATCATTTCCGGAAAACCGGTAAGTTCGGAAACGGACATGACCGGAATCCCTGCCTCAGAGATCGCTTTCATCGTACCGCCGGTGGAAATAATCTCCACTCCCAGTTCATGAAGGCCTTTGGCAAATTCCACGATGCCGGTCTTGTCAGATACACTGATCAATGCTCTTTTAACTGTCATTTTCATTCCTCCTCGTGCATGCCTGTCACTGTATGACCCGCTATATGAAGTTTATCTTCGCAATAGGCTTTCACTGCGCGGACATAGGCGGGATGTTCTTCCGCCAGTATACGTGCGGAAAGCGTATCTTCCGTATCATGATCATAAACCGGTACCGCCACCTGCGTGATAATTGGGCCGTCATCAAGCCCTGTTCCCACAAAATGGACAGTACATCCCGCCACTTTTACCCCCGCCTCTATCGCCTGCCGCTGTGCGTGGAGTCCGCGAAAACTGGGCAGCAGGGCGGGATGGATATTGATAATGCGGTTTTCAAAAGCCTTTATCAAATTTTCGCCACAGATACGCATATATCCTGCCAGACAGATCAGATCGGGTGCGTACGATTTCGCCGCTTCCAAAATCTTCTCATTATAATCAGCTTTATCCCTGCATGTCTTCATTTCAATGACCGTTGCAGGCACCTTCCATCTTTCTGCCCTCTGAAGAACCTGCGCGTCGTGATGGTCGCAGATGACGCCTACAATCGTCCCTTTAATTGTTCCGTTCATGGCGGCCTCATGAAGAGCCTCCGCATTGGAGCCGCGGCCCGAAGCAAATATCAGTATGCGCTTATTCATGGAAAAGCCCGCCTGTCACAATGACATCCCGATTTCCTTCACTGATTGTGCCGACTTCATAAACAGCTTCGCCGATGTTCTTCAATATTTTTTTCGCCTTTTCCGCTTCCCCACGGCTCAAAATGAGGAGCATTCCCAGTCCGCAGTTAAAGGTGCGGTACATTTCACGGGGCTCTACGCCGCCCTGCACTTTGATGAAAGAAAAAATTGGAAGAAGCGGCCATTTATCCGCATCAAGGACAGCTCTCGTTCCCTCCGGAAGGATACGGGGAATATTATCATAAAAACCTCCCCCTGTAATATGGACGAGTCCTTTCACGTCAGCGCCCTTCAGTACGGGAAGGACAAGTTTCGGGTAAAGCTTTGTCGGCGTAAGTACGACTTCTCCGAGAGGTTTGTCAAACCCTTCATAAGTTTCTTTTAAATTTAAATAATTGTCAGAGATAATGCGGCGTACCAGGGAATAACCGTTAGAATGGATACCTGTGGAAGGCAGTCCGAGGATAACGTCGCCGGCCGTAATCTTTTCACCGGTAATTAAGTTTTTCCTATCCACAATCCCTACCGCAAAACCTGCTACGTCGTAGTCGCCTGATGCGTAAAAGCCGGCCATTTCCGCCGTTTCACCGCCAAGAAGCGCGCACCCCGATTCGATGCAGGCATCAGCCACGCCTTTGACAATCTCCGCCATCAGTTCCGGATCCAGTTTCCCCGTCGCGATATAATCCAGAAAGAAAAGCGGGCGCGCCCCCTGTACGAGAACATCATTAACACTCATCGCCACGCAGTCCTGCCCGATGGTATGATGTATCCCCATTTCAATGGCAAGACGCAGTTTCGTCCCTACACCGTCCGTGCCTGAAACAAGGATGGGATCTTCAGACAATTCGTCTTTCAGGCGGAACAGGCCGCCAAAGCCGCCCAGATCCCCCAGCACCCCTCTTGTATAGGTCGCCTGCACAGATTTTTTAATCAGTTCCACTTCTCTTTCTCCGGCGTCGATGTCCACGCCCGCTTCCGCGTAAGTCAGCCCCTTTTTCTTTTCGTCCATATGTCTCTCCTTATTCTTTCATACCGTCGAGTCCGCCGCCCGGAACCGGTTCGGGATAATCACCGTCAAAGCAGGCAAAACACATATCTTTGGCCCGTATGCGGGAAATGGATTCCGCCAGTCCTTTTTGCGACAGATAGTGCAGCTTATCGGCGCCAATCATTTTGCAGATTTCTTCTTCCGAATGGCTCGCGGCGACCAGCTGCCTCCGCTGTGCCGTATCAATGCCGAAGAAACAAGGGAATCTGACAGGAGGCGAACTGATGCACATTTTTATTTCCTTTGCGCCTGCATTCCGCAGCAAACGGATAATGATACCGCTTGTTGTTCCGCGGACAATGGAGTCATCCACAAGGATGATTCGTTTCCCCTTTACATTCATGACGATCGGATTCAGCTTCATCCGTACCGCCCGTTCCCTCTGTTTCTGCCCGGGCTGGATAAAAGTACGCCCCATGTACTTGTTTTTCAAAAGTCCTTCCACATAAGGAATGCCTGACGCATGGGAATACCCTAATGCCGCCACATTGCCCGAATCGGGGACGCTCATGACTACATCACCTTCATAATGCGTTTCTTCCCACAAATGGCGGCCCATAGACAGGCGTGCTTCATAGATATCCTGTCCGTTCATCACGGAATCGGGACGGGCAAAATAAATATACTCAAAGGCGCAGATCCCGAGGCGGGGCGCCTTTTTTCCATACATCGTGCTATGGACGCCGTCATCATCAATTCTTACAATTTCTCCGGGAAGGATATCGCGGACAAATTCCGCGTCAATCGCATCAAGAGCAGGCGTTTCCGAACAAAGTACATAACCGCTTTCTGTCTTGCCCAGCGCCATCGGACGATAGCCGAAGGGATCCCGGAATCCGTAAACTGCCCGATTGGTACACGCCACGACGGCATATGCACCGCGGATTTCATCCATGACGCCCTTGATCCTGTCCTCCATCACGGCTGCTCCCGCATGGGCAAGGAGTTTGATAATGATCTCCGTATCCATGGTGGTCTGGAAGGTAGATCCGCTTTGAAGGAGTCGGTTTCTGAGAACTTTTGTATTCACCAGATTCCCGTTGTGGGCAAGAGCCAAAGGCCCTTCCGCGCCTTCCAGCTGCAGCGGCTGGATATTGCTCGGAATGGAAGATCCCGTCGTGCTGTACCGCACATGGCCGATGCCTATGAAGCCTCCTTTTTCAGGAAGTTTGCGGAAGACTTCCGTGACAAGACCCATGCCGCGGAATGTTTCCATCGTATGCCCGTCGCTGACAGTTATTCCCGCGCTTTCCTGACCGCGGTGCTGCAAAGAAAAAATCCCGTAATATGTTTCAAGAGCAGCAGGCCGGTTTCTATCATAGATTGCAAAAACCCCGCATTCTTCATGAAACTTGTCATCGCAGGCAGCCATATTCCCGTCATCCACTTTCAGAATTTTTCTCCCGTGAGAAGTTCGTAGGCTTCCACATACTTGCCGATCGTCTTATCAATGATTTCCTGCGGCAGCACATCCCCCGGATTCTCTTTCAGGTAGTCGCGGACAAACTGTTTGTCATAAGACGGCTGCCCTTTCCCCGGTGCGTAACCGTCCAGCGGCCAGAAGCGTGAATTGTCAGGCGTCAGCATTTCATCACCGAGAACGATATTTCCTTCCTTATCCAGGCCGAATTCAAACTTAGTGTCCGCAATGATGATGCCTTTAGACAGCGCGTAATCGGCGCATTTCCTATACAGAGCAAGTGTTAAGTCACGAAGCCTTTCCATGTATTCCTTCCCTTTTCCCGGGAAAGTCCTTTCGATCCATTCCTCTCCTTCTTCCATGGAAATATTCATGTCATGCTCACCGGCAGGCGCTTTGGTAGAAGGAGTGAAAATCGCTTCAGGGAGCTTTTCACATTCCTCAAGCCCTTCCGGCAGACGGATACCGCAGATGGTGCCGTCTTTTTTGTAGCTTTCCCAGCCGGAACCTGTGATGTATCCGCGAACAATGCATTCTACAGGAATCATCTCCAGCTTTTGGGTTTTCATGCTGTTTCCATCAAATTCGGGTTTTCGGAAAAACACAGGCATATCCGCTGCGTCAATAGAAATCATATGGTTCGGCACCACGTCTTTTGTAAAATCAAACCAAAACTTGGACATCTTATTCAGCACTTCACCTTTTTTGGGAATCGGATTTTCCAAAATATTATCGAATGCGGAAATGCGGTCAGTGCAAACCATGATAAGGCTGTCGCCCAAATCATACAGTTCACGAACTTTCCCCGATTTAAAAGGCTTATATTCTTTCATCATACCCTCCCAGTCACCTATATAATTATTTCAATTCGTTCTGTAACTTTTCATCTTTACGATAAATTTCCGCAGCCATTTCTTCACGATATTCTTTATATTTTCTATAAAGATCTCTATCTGCTGCCGCACCGATTTCCACTGCCAGGTACGCCGCATTTTTAGCGCCGTCAATCGCCACTGTCGCCACAGGAATCCCCGACGGCATCTGGACAATGGAAAATAAAGCATCCATGCCGTCCAGCCTGGCTCCTGACAACGGTACACCGATAACAGGACGAAGTGTCATAGAAGCCACTACGCCGGGAAGCGCTGCTGCCATGCCTGCGCCGGCAATAAAGCAGGCTGCCCCCTTTTCTTCCTGTGCCAGAATAAATTCTTCCAGCTTCTTAGGTGTACGATGGGCAGATGCGATCGCCATATCATATGTCACGCCGAAACCGCTTAAAACTTCTGCGGCTTTCTTCATGACCGGCAGATCGGAATCACTGCCCATGACAATACCTACATGCATAGTTTCCTCCTTGAACAAAAATAAAAGCCCCCTGCTTCCCATAACAAGCAGTGAGCCTATTGCACAATATTAAAATGACAGTCATAAATAAAAAAGGCATTCTCTTCCCGTTTGTCCAAAACGCAACCGGAATCAAGAAACCTGCCCATTTTTCCTCCTTTAATAAGAAAAGCCCGCCATAACCACACGGGTTCCGCTTACAATAGATTGTGACTGTATCTTTACATATTTTAATATTTCCATATTGCCTTGTCAATGAAAGTTAATCTGATAAAGTACTGATTTTATAAGGATTTTTTATTATAATTATTTTCTTATCATCAGCTTATACAGTTTTCTTATTTTTTAATAATTCATGCTTCTAATTTATGCTCTTGTCTTCCTGTCAGGAAAAAGAACGGTACTGCCGCTGCCTGCATAAGCGCCGATATTGCCGCCATCCATAAAATAGAAGCATCATATAAAATTCCTAAAAGAAAACTTCCAATAAACCAGGATACACCAAATCCTGTTTCAAAAATTCCATACCCCACCGCTCTTTCACGTTTAGGTACGATGGCAGCCACAGCCGCTTTCAGTGTAGACTCCTGCGCCCCCATACCGATTCCCCAAAGGAGAACGCCGGCATACAGCCAGCAGGAAGACGGTGCCATAAAGATAAAAAACACAAAAGGCATCGACAGCAATGTAGACCATGCGAGAGATACGGTACCGTACTTATCATAAAGCCAGCCGAAAAACAAAGCGGAAAACGCATCCGCCGCCATAGCTGCCGCATACAGCAGGGAAATTTCCGCTTCCCCTGCCAGCCCTGATTTCACCGCGTGCAGTGCCACTATCGGAAAATCAATAAAACCGAAGGCAAATAAAGCGGTTCCCACCATGTAAATTTTAAAACGGAAACCAAGATGTGCCTCTTTGGTTTCTTTAACTTCCGGCTCAAATTTTTCAGGATCGGGGAATTTTATTTTAGCTAAAATAACTGCTGCTATGCAGAGAAATGCCGGTATGCCAAGGAATAAAAAACTTTTCCCGTAAGCCGTTTCCATCCCCTGGCTTCCATAATAAGACAACACCCGGAAAATCAACACCGGCCCCAGGAATGCGCCAAACTGATCTAAAAACTCCTGAATGGCAAAACTTTTCCCGAGTCCTTCCCGGGATGCGGCATAAGAAAGAAGTGTACTCTTAGCAGGCTGCCGTATCGCTTTCCCCACCCGCCCCAAAATGATAAAGCATGCTGCCATCATCCAATTCCCATCAGGTACAAAAGCAAGACAGGGGATGGCAAGTACTGCCAGCGCATACCCGCCGACAGTCATAAACCAATATTTCCCGCTGCGGCTTGCAATGATACCGGTCACAAACCGAAGTCCGTATCCTACGAGCTCGCCGGCTCCCGATATACATCCCACCATTGCCGCAGATGCCCCCATCATCCCCAGGTACGCGCCAAAGATTCCACGCGCCCCTTCCTGCACCATGTCGGCAAATAAACTCACTACCCCCATCAGGCAGATAAAAACCATGGCTGATGAATTCTTTCTGACTGTCATTCCGCCTCCTTGCTACGCTTCCGGTTCCTCCAGCCCCAATTCCATTTCATACCCGGTAAGGATCCGTCCGAATTCTTCCTCCGTAAGTGCTTTCATAATCTCCCGGCGGAGTACGGTCGCCTTAGGAAGCCCATGGAAATATCGGCTCGCATGAGCCCGCATTTCCCGGACCGCGATTCTTTCCCCTTTCTCAACACACAATCCATGCAAATGTTTCCTTGCCATGGCAAGCCGTTCTTCCCAGCTCGGCCCGGGAAGAATCTCTCCTGTTTCCAGATATGTATTCACCGCCCCGAAAACCCAGGGGTTTCCCCATGCCGCACGGCCGATGGCAACTGCCGCACATCCGGTTTCCTCCATCAGTGCCTTTGCCGCAGGGCCGTCCCCCACATCCCCGTTTCCGATAACAGGAATACGGACGGCATCCACAACCTTTTTGATTTCTCTCCAGTCTGCCGTTCCCGTATAAAAATCTTCCCGTGTCCGTCCATGAACAGTAATGGCTGCCGCCCCTGCCGATTCCGCTGCTATTGCCAATTCTACGGCATTGATCGTATCTCGCGACCAGCCCAGACGCATTTTTACGGTAACAGGAATCTTCACCGCTGCCGCTACAGCTGAAATAATCTCCGCCGCCAGCGGCACATTTTTCATCAATGCTGAACCGTCGCCATTCTTTACGACCTTTTGCATGGGACACCCCATATTGATATCCACTATATCAGCGCCGGCCTTTTCCATCACTTTCGCCCCAAGTGCCATAACAGCAGGATCACTGCCAAAAATCTGGAGAGATACAGGGTGTTCTTCTTCCGCAATCTTCAGCATATCCTTCGTTTTCTCATTATGATAATAAAGCCCTTTCGCGCTCACCATTTCCGCCGTCGTAAGGGCAGCGCCCATCTTGCGGGCAATGACACGATACGCCAGGTCACTCACCCCCGCCATGGGGGCAAGCAGGGCAAACCCGTCCAGCTGTATATTTCCAATCCGTGGATATCCCATGCCTATTCCTTTACTGTCACAAATTGTTTGCAGTTATATTATATTATCATATTGCCAAACGGGGAAAGTCCATTTCTCCCGCTCTAATGAAATACTCTTTATACTTTGTTTACACCGCGCAAAAACGGCAGCCCCTTATCAATCGGATCTGCCGTTCCTTTTTCTTCAATGTCGTTCAGAGCGGACGCAAGAATGCCTTATGAGAAAGCAGGGAAGCGGTAATGTGACACTAAGCGAAGAATCTGTCACTCTGATGACGTCTTACCGATTCCCTCACCATAGTAGCAGATCCTTCACATTCGCTTCGGATGACGATTAACGTTTCCCTCATTATGACGCTTTTTCCTCCAATCGTCATTCTGAGCGGACGCAAGAATACCTTATGGGAAAACAGGGAAGCGGCAATGTGACACTGAGCGAAGAATCTGTCACCCTGATGATATCTTACCGATTCCCTCACCATAGTAGCAGATCCTTCACATTCGCTTCGGATGACGATTAACGTTTCCCTCATTATGACGCTTTTTCATCCAATCGTCATTCTGAGCGGAGGCAAGAATGCTGTATGAGAAAGCAGGAAAGCGGCAATGTGACACTGAGCGAAGAATCTGTCACTCTGATGATGTCTCACCGGCTTTTATATCGCGGTAACGGCTTCCAGCTTATAAACTCCGTCTTTATTTCTTTAATTCTTTCAGGTTGTCCAGAAGGTTTCTGTGGTACCACTTTTCCGACAGTTTGGCAATCGTACCGTCATCAGTAAGTTTTTTCAGCGCCGCGTCAATTTCCGCTGCCAGTTTTTCTTCTTTCTTATTGACAATAACAACGATTTCATTGACTTTAATCGGCTTGCCTACTGTCACAATTTCAATCCCCATCGCTTTTGCTGTTTCTTCCACACCGAAGTTATCCGGGTATACCATGAAATCATACTGGCCGGTCTTAAGGGACTGCAGGCGATCCGCCACGGTAAGTCCGTCCTGAATTGGTACTTCTTTCATGATATTGTCATGGGCAGCGTTCCAGTCGGTGAGAACCTTATAAATGCCGCCGTTCGGTGTATTCGGTACCTGTTTGCCATTCTTTACCGCATCTTCCAGATCGGAAAATTTATTCTGATTCTCTTTCAGTACATAAATCATGACGGAACTTGCACCTATGGGCGTATTCGGAACGATATAGTCCTTTTCGCGGCGGGGTGTCCTGTAATAACCGCCGGAAGCGACTTTCGCATCGCCCGATTCCATCATGACGTCCTGCGTTTCAGGCGGAACTGCTTTAATATCCAGTGTATAATCTTTCAGATTCTTGTTCACTTCCTGCCAGATATCATATTCAAATCCCTGGATTTTTCCATCTTCATCCTGCCAGGCAATCGGCCGCTCCGTGCTGGATACGACTAATTTTACTGCTGTTTTATTTCCCGCATCCGCCGCTTTCGGCGTGTCTTTCTTTTCACCGCCGCAGCCGGCGAAAGCGCCTATAATTATTGCGGAAGCAGCTAATGCAGAAATAATTTTCAAACTTTTTCTCATGATGTAATCCTCCTTTAAATACAATTGAATTACTGTTTTTTGTAAAACTGATGAAACGCGGGCGAAGAAATTCCAATAAAGAGGAGACAGCTGTAAAATCCCCATTTCATATTGTCCAGTTCTCTGGCGATCAATCTGCCCATCTTCATCATCCTTTCCGTAAATAAAAAATCTCCCGCCCATATAGGACGAGAGACCCGTGATTCCACCTAATTTTGTGCATATGTCACCACACACACCTCATCGGGTACCGGGAAAAATCCTCTATACCCTGACTCTGTATCGGGAGTACCCGGGAAGATCTACTGCACGTTCGATCCGCCGGACTCAGAAATGCACTTCAGCACCCTATCCGTATCCGCTTGCACTCTCCGGACTCGCTTTGCCGTATTCAGACTGCCTACTCTTTTCTTCATTGCCTTAAGTTGTCCCTTACTCTACCATCAATATTCCATTCTGTCAACAGAAAATCAATTATTCCATACGGAGTACCCTGAAATGTCTGTCATCTTTCCTTTTCACCGCGCTTCCCGGACCATGTCCGACAGCGACTCCCAGAAGCGGATAAACGCCTTCCGGCAAATTCATCTTTTTGATATATTCCGCGTTTTCACCTAAATGACGGATGAAGCCGAAGAGAATAACAGATCCCAGCCCCAATTCCGCCGCTTTAAGATGGATATGCTCCGCAATGATTCCCGCGTCATACCGCATGAGATACTCCACCGCTTCCTTCGTGCGGCAGATCAGAAACAGCAGGGGCGCACCAAAAAGCGGATCCCCGCCTCCGGTTTCTTCCTTTTCTTCTTTTGCAATAAGGTCAAGTATTTCCCTGTCCCTTACTACGACAAGATTGTATCCTCCGTCATTATGTTTTCCCACGGATGAAGCCATGGCCGCGTCAAGCATGGCTTTTTCATCTTCCTGTGAAACGATTTCCTTTGTATAGCGACGGACAGATTTCCGCAAAGCGAGCACTTCATTAAATTCCATAATCATTCCTCCTTTGGCTTGCTGTTTTTATTATGACAGACCGGAGACATTTTTTCTATGAAAACATGTACCGTGCAGTAAGTATTCCAATTTTTCAAACATCGGTTTGACATTTCAATTTTATCATGCTACCATGACTTTAAATTGAGCAGAAATGCGGAAAGGAAGTACCACGATGGACTATCAGGCACATGCAATGGTGATTTGCTGTAACATGGCATGTTGCTGTCATGTCCGTTTTGCGTGCGCTCCTTTTTATACACTTTCTGTCAATGATGTGACTAACTGAATGGCAGGAACGGATCAGCGGGAAGCGCAGGCTTCCCGTTTTTATTTTGGATATTTTCCATCAGGTTGCCGCCAAAAAGAAAAGGCGGCGCCATTCTAAAGGAGCTTATCTTGGATATTGATTTTATGATGAAATACGCTCCCCTTTTCGCAAAGGCGGCATGGACGACACTTGGCATCGGCGCAGCCGGCATTTTTCTTTCTTTTCTTGCTGGACTTGTCATCAGTGTGATCCGATACAGGAAAATCCCTTTTCTTCTTCCCCTTTCCACGGCGTATGTGGAACTGTCAAGGAATACGCCTCTCCTGGTCCAGCTTTTTTTCCTCTACTTCGGCCTTCCGAAGGCAGGCATCCATATTTCCGGTGAAACCTGCGCCGCCGTAGGACTCACTTTCCTTGGCGGAAGCTACATGGCGGAAGCCCTCCGAAGCGGAATTGAGTCTGTGTCCGTCTCTCAATATGAATCGGCAGCCGCTCTCGGCCTTACGGAGCATCAGATTTTCCGTTTCGTAGTTCTCCCGCAGGCTTTTACCGTTTCCCTTCCTCCGCTCTGCGCAAACGTCTTATTTCTTATCAAAGAAACCTCTGTTTTCAGCGTCTGCGCAGTGCCTGACCTGATGTACATCGCCAAAGACCTCATCGGGCTTTACTATAAGACTGACGAAACTCTCTGGATGCTCGTCATTTCTTATCTCATCATCCTTCTCCCCATTTCGGCGGGAGCGTCATTACTGGAAAGGAGGCTCCGTCATGGACCATACAGGGATACGGATCCTGCTTGAGGGCAGCAACGGTTTTCGTCTTCTTTCCGGATTGTGGACGACCGTGGAAATATCCCTTCTTTCCGTAATCGGCTCCGTGATTTTTGGCCTTTTTACCGGTCTTTTCATGACACTCCAAAACAGAGCGGCAAAACTTATTTCCCGATTTTACCTGGAGTTTATCCGCATCATGCCGCAGCTTGTCCTTCTCTTCATCGCCTATTTCGGCATCACGAGAGCGTTCGATATCAACCTGTCCGGATTTGCTGCCTCTATCATCGTTTTCATCTTATGGGGAACGGCAGAAATGGGCGATCTCGTCAGAGGCGCGCTCATCTCTATCCCTAAGAGCCAGTACGAAAGCGCGGAAGCTTTAGGCCTTTCCCGCCGGCAGATGTACCGCTTCATCATTATCCCCCAGTCGCTCCGACGCTTGCTTCCGCCGGCAATCAACCTGTTTACGCGGATCATCAAGACCACCTCTCTCGTCGTCCTCATCGGTGTCGTGGAAATGCTGAAAACAGGCCAGCAGATTATTGAGGCAAACAGATACACCGCTCCCGACGCGGCGCTTTGGATCTACGCCGCAATATTTTTCCTTTACTTCCTCGCCTGCTATCCGCTTTCCCGAATGGCAGCCTATTTGGAAAAGAAATGGACAGACTGATATGGCAGAAAACATCCTGCTCCACACAGAGCATCTCAGCAAAAAATTTGGAGAACAATTTATCTTGAAAGACATCTCTCTTGATGTAAAGAAAAGTGAAGTCGTCGTGATTATCGGACCGTCAGGCTGCGGCAAATCCACTTTCCTGCGATGTATCAACGGCCTTGAGCCGCTTTCGGGAGGAAAAGTGGAACTGGACGGGCAGAATATTTCCGATGGCTCCGTCTCAAGAGCCGCTATCTGCCAGCGTATCGGCATGGTCTTCCAAAGCTATGACCTTTTCCCTCACATGACCGTTCTGGAGAATATCATCCTTGCCCCTATGGAAGTGCAGAAACGGAAAAAAGAAGAAGTCACCGCCGAAGCAAGGAAGCTGCTGAAACGAATCGGACTGGAAGACAAAGAAAACGCCCGTCCCGGAGAATTATCAGGCGGGCAGAAACAGCGCATCGCCATGATACGCGCTCTCATCATGAAGCCGGAAATCATGCTTTTCGATGAAGTCACCGCTTCCCTTGACCCTGAAATGGTGCGGGAAGTCTTAGACGTCATCATGGAGCTGGCAAAAGAAGGCATGACCATGCTCATCGTAAGCCATGAAATGCAATTTGCCCGTGCCGTGGCAGACCGTATCCTCTTCTTTGATCAGGGTGTCATTGAAGAAGAAGGAACCCCGTCTGAACTCTTTGATCACCCGAAACGGGAACGGACGAAACAGTTTTTACATTCATTCAGATATGAAAGAAGTCAGTAGAAAGAAGGGATCCCCATGTTAAAGAAACTATCGTACATCCTCACCGTCATTACGCTCATATGTACCATGGCCTTTGCCGCAGGCTGCGGAAGCAAAAATTCCGATGATAAACAGGCTGCGCAGAAAGCCTCTTTCCGTTCCATCGCGGACATTAAGCAAAGTGGAAAGCTGATTATCGGCGTATTCAGTGACAAAGCGCCTTTCGGCTACATTGACAAGGATGGAAATTATCAGGGATATGATGTATACTTCGCCGAGCGTCTCGCCAAAGACCTGGGCGTAAAAGCGGAATATATCTCCCTTGAACCGGCGAACCGTGTAGAATACGCGAAAACGGGAAAAGTAGATATCGTCCTCGCCAATTTCACTGTCACTAAAGAAAGAGCGGAGCAGGTGGACTTCGCCCTGCCTTACATGAAAGTCGCCCTCGGCGTTGTTTCCCCGAAAAAAGACAACATTACATCCATTGACCAGCTGAAAGACAAGCTGCTCATCGTCGCTAAAGGAACGACAGCGGAAACCTATTTCGACAAGCACCACCCTGAAGTAAAACTTCTGAAATTTGACCAGTATACAGAAACCTTCAACGCCCTCCTAGACGGCAGAGGCGCGGCCTTCTCCACGGACAATACGGAAGTTCTTGCCTGGGCAATGAAAAATCCGGACTTCAAGGTAGGCATCACTTCCCTCGGCGATCTGGACACCATCGCTCCTGCCGTACAGAAAGGAAATAAAGAACTTCTCGCCTATATCAATGATGAAATAAAAAAATTAGGCAAAGAAAACTTTTTCCACAAAAACTACGAAGCCACCTTGGCTCCCGTTTACGGCAGTGCTGTCAATCCTGACGATCTTGTCGTGGAAGGCGGGGAAGTAAAGAAATAATGCACAAAACCGGGCTGCCTGCTGACCATGGGCTGCCCGGTTTTCATTTGCCTTTCTATATTTCCTTTCGCGGAACTGTGCTTAAAAGAACCGTTCATGCTATCATAAGGGCATGGATTCTCATGAAAGGAGAACTTTATGGAACGATTTGATTTTGATACCGTCATCGACAGAAAAAACACGGCCTGCCTTAAATACGATTTCGCCGGAGAATACGGCGTCCCCGAAGATACACTCCCCTTTTGGATCGCCGACATGGATTTTAAAGTGGCGGACTGCATCACCGATGCTCTTCGTGACCGCGTAGAGCATGGTATTTACGGGTACTCCGACACAGGCGTTTCTTATTTCCGGGCGCTCGCCGGCTGGGAGAAAAAACATTTCAACTGGGATATCCGCCCGGAATGGCTCATAAAGACTCCCGGCGTCGTTCCCGCCATCAACATCGCCGTAAAGGCTCTGACAGAAGAAAATGACGCTGTCCTCATCAATCAGCCCGTTTACCATCCTTTTCATGCCGCCATCACGCAAAATAACAGGAAACTCATTAACAGCCCCCTCATTCTTAAAGACGGCCATTATGAAATTGATTTTGCCGATCTGGAAGAAAAAATTAAAACCCACAAGGTAAAGGCGGCTGTCCTCTGCTCCCCCCACAACCCCGTGGGCCGTGTGTGGTCGAAAGAGGAGCTGCGTGCCTATGCGGAAATCTGCAGAAAGTACAATGTCGCTGTTATTTGTGACGAGATCCATGCCGACTTCGTCTTCAAAGGGCACAAACATATCCCCTTTGCCTCTGTCAGCGAAGACGCGGCAGACAGGTCTGTCACCTGCACCGCCCCCAGTAAAACTTTTAATATCGCAGGACTCCAGACATCAAACATCCTTATTCCCAATGAGTCCATCAGAAATAAATTTAAAGCCGTCCTTGATTCTTTCGGCTATGAACGCCCGAATGTCATGGGTATTATTGCAGCCGAGGCCGCCTACCGCGGCGGGGAAGAATGGCTTGCCGCTGTCTGGGAATACATCGAAAACAATCTTGCTTTTACTAAAAAATTCCTTGCCGGCAGACTGCCGAAAATGAAACTCATCGAGCCGGAAGGGACTTATCTTCTCTGGATCGACTGCAACGCGTATGACATCACCGATAAAGAATTGGAAAATAAACTTCTTTATGACGCAAAACTCTGGCTCGACATGGGCTCCATGTTCGGCCCGGAAGGAAATAAATTTTTCCGCTTCAACATCGCCTGCCCGAAATCCGTTTTAGAAAAAGGGCTGGGTCAGCTGGCCGAAGCATTTAAAGAATGACAGCTGAAAAACAAAATGCCCCACCACTGTCGGTCGGCATTTTGTTTTTTTATTCCTGCTTCAGCTGTAATATTCTCTTAAACTCCGCATCTTCACGGAGGAAAGCAAAGTGATCCTGCACAGAGGCCGCGGAAACGACATCCTGTCCTCCAAGGATGACCGCTTTCTCCAGGTAATCCAATGCCTCTTCCCTATCCCTTTTATCCGCAAAATTCGTGGCGATCCCGTAGTAAGACCATGTATTCTGCGGGTCTGCTTTCAGAACCTTTTGAAAATACACGATAGACTCGTCATAATGCCTGCCTAATTTTTGAGCAACGGCCATGTCATAATCAGCCTGTACATAGGAAGGTGAAATGGAAAGCGCCTTTTCAATAAAAGGAATCCCTTCATCAGGAGAAATATCGAAGGCAAGAATAATTCCTTTAAGAGAAAGCGCCTTATAATTTTCTCCATCCTCATTAATTGCCTGATTAGCCAGACGAAGCGCCTCTGTGCGATGTCCTTTCCCATAAGCCTGCGCCGCTTTATGGTACAGTGTTTCCGATATCGCCGGAATCTCATGGACTTTTATTTCCTGTGCCGCCGGAATGTCTTCTGCAGCAGGCGCTTTTTCCTCCCCGCTGTCCAACCCGCACCCCGCCAATAATAACACAGCCAATAATGCATATCCTATTTCTTTCATAAACGCCTCCTGCCCCTATTGTAAAAGAATTTATCCTCTGGCGCAAAACATAGTATAATAAAAGAAAACAGTTGAAGGAGGCAGTATGAATAAACTTGCATTTATCACAGGAGCGACCAGCGGCATCGGACTGGCTACCGCCAAAGCACTTGCGGAAAATGGCTATGATTTGGCTCTTGCCGCAAGAAGCGAGGAAAAACTTTACGCCATCAAAAACAGCTTTGAAAAAGATTATGGAGTCAAAGTTACACCGTATCCCCTCGATGTAAGAGATCGGGATGCCGTACAAAACACTGCCGGCCGCTGCCTTTCCGAAACGGGCACCCCCGATGTCCTCGTAAATGACGCAGGACTCGCCAGAGGTCTCGAACCGTACAGCAGCAACGATGTCGATGATATCATCCAAACCATCGACACAAACATCAAAGGACTCTTCCTTGTGACCCGCGCTTTCCTTCCCGCCATGCTCAAGCGGAATACGGGGCATATCATAAACCTCGGTTCCACGGCGGGACTCTACGCTTACGCCGGAGCCGCGGTCTACTGTTCTACCAAAGCGGCAGTAAAAACTTTCAGTGACGGCATCCGTATCGAAGTCATAGACAGCGACATCAAAGTCACTACCATCCAGCCGGGTATCGTGGAAACGCCGTTCAGCGAAGTCCGTTTCCATGGCGATAAGGAAAGAGCTGCCGCCGTTTATGAAGGTATCGATGCCCTTCAGGCGGAAGATATAGCCGATATAATCGTCTTTGCCGTGAACCGCCCGAAGCGTGTCCAAATCAGCGACATCGTCGTTATGGCAAACCAGCAGGGCACCGGTTTCCTGGTCAGCAAAAAGAAATAAGCGGTTCCTATTCCTTTTATATTGACAAATTCTTTTTATATAAGTAGAATATAACTTGTCAATGCCGATATAGCTCAGCTGGTAGAGCGGCGCATTCGTAATGCGTAGGTCGCAGGTTCAAATCCTGTTGTCGGCTCCAGTCATCTGAGTCTGAGAAGTTTTCTTTTCAGACTTTTATTTTGTTTAAAAGAAATATTTCCATCCCCATACAAAAAGACCTCCCTCACATCGAAGGAAGTCATTTTTTGATTACACCAATTGTCGCCTGACCCTTTCCGCCTCTTCATCGAAATCTCCTTCAGGATACCACATAACATGCTTCAAATCTACAAAGCACTTTTCTCCCACCGCAAAAGTAATGCGGTGAGGCGTCTGTATTTTCAGGAGCTGGTTTCCTATCTTAACTTCATATTCCGTGGAATCCGTCAGGAAAATACGGCTGAAAATGGTAGTTTCATATCCATGATCACGATTTAGATCCACCGCATTGGGGCGGGTAGCAATAACCACTTCCCTGTCCACCCCTTCCGGTGCGGTCACGGGAAGCGGATGCTCCATATCTCCTTTTGCATAGGCTTTTCCATGTTCCAGCACTGCATGAAGAAAGGTAGACTGTCCAAGAAAACTGTGGACGAAACGATTGCAGGGATGGTTGTACAAATTCGTCGGCGTATCCACCTGCATGATATTGCCCATATCACAGACCATCATTCTGTCGGAAATCGCCATGGCTTCACTTTGGTCATGGGTAACGAAGATGATGGTGAACCCGAATTTACGCTGGAGTTCCTTGATTTCAAAACGCATGCTTTCTCTCAGTTTCGGATCCAGGTTGGATAACGGTTCATCCAGGAGCATAACTTTCGGATTGGTCACAATCGCTCTGGCAAGGGCAATACGCTGCTGCTGCCCGCCGGAAAGATCCGACGGATATACTTCTCCGAGCCCATCGAGGCTTGTATGATGGAGCGCCTCATTGACACGCTTCACAATTTCATCTTTCGGCACTTTCTTAATAGTCAAAGGAAACGCCACGTTTTCAAATACATTCATATGGGGCCATACGGCAAAAGCCTGGAATACCATACCCAGTCCGCGATGTTCCGGGGGAACATAAAGATTCTGTGATTTAATGGAAACAGGGCGTCCGCACAAATGGATTTCCCCTTCCGACAAATCTTCAAATCCGGCAATCATCCGGAGTGTCGTCGTCTTGCCGCAGCCGGAAGGTCCGAGGAAAGAAAAGCATTCTCCTTCTTTAATGGAAAGGTTAAAATCATTGACTGCCGTCACCGTACCCAGCGTTTTTGTCGTGAACCTCTTTGTTACATGTTTCAGTATGATCTGGTCATCCATGGTTACACGCCCTTTCTATCTTTCGTAATCTGTGTCACGATGAAATTGCACACAATGATGATCACGATGGCAATAGCCGCCAAAGCGGATGCCTGCGGTATCTGTCCGCTGTCACGAAGTGCGAAGATCTGCACCCCTAATGTACGGGAGTAAGGCCCATACAAAAGGATAGACGTCGTCAATTCACGCATAGATGGAAGAAAAATAAGGAAAAAACCCGCCACCATGGCCGGACGGATCAGCGGAAGCGTAATGTCCTTCAACGATTCTGTATGAGAAGCGCCGCTCGCTCTAGCCGCCTCTTCCAGTGATGGATGGACTTGCTGCAACGACGCTGAAGCGCTCTTCATGGAGAACGACAGGTAACGCGCCAGGTATGCCACAAGGATAATCCAGATCGTATTATACAGGTTTACTTCCAAGGCGCCTGACCACGAAAGAATAACACCGATAGCCAGTACCGTTCCCGGTATGGAATACGGAAGAACGGAAAGCATTTCCAGTATTTCCTTGCCCTTCGGCTTAATTTTGATAACAACATAAGCCACCATAACACCGAGGAACATGCAAAGCACCCCTGCCGTCACGGAAAGGAAAAGCGAATTGGTAATAGAATCCATGGTTGCTTTGCTGATAAGAATATTTCTGAAATTATCCAATGTAAGATTTTCAGGCGTAAACGGAAGGCCATAGGCTCGTACCAGCCCTTCTAAGAAAATCATGAGGAGCGGCACAACGACGATAACCGCCAATGTCATGATTGCCAGTACAAGAAGCGGATATTTCGCACCGCGCAGCTTAATCAGCGTCGGCCGCATACTCTTTCCCTTGATAATATCAAAGGAGCCGGAGCTAAGAACGACCTTCTGCAAAATCAGAGCCATTGCTACGACAAAAACCAACAGAATGGACAGCGCCGCACCCTGACGGATCCCGTCAAAGCTACCACCTGCCCTGTCAATATAAGCATAAATAACCGTCGGCAATGTGTAAATCTGTTTCGAGAACCCGAGAATAGCGGGAACGCCGAAATGAGCCAGTGAAGAAATAAGTATCAGCAGCGCTCCGGCAGAAATAGCGGGTGTTACGAGAGGTATCGTAATTTTACGGATAACTGTCTTCTGGGAGGCCCCCGCAATACGGGCCGATTCTTCCAAAGTGGGATCCATACGCTCCAGCGCTGAAACGACCTGCATGAATACGAAAGGAAAATAATAAGAAACTTCCACAAATATGATCCCACCAAGAGAATTGATATTGAAGAGAGACGTTTCAATGCCAAAGGTATTCATGAGCCATGTATTCACATAGCCGCCGCGGCCGGATAACAGCATATCCCAAGCCATAGCTCCAAAAAACGGTGGGAACATGTAAGGAATCATAAAGAGCGCCCGCATCAAATTTTTGCAGGGAATATCACTACGACCCAAAAGCCACGCGTAAAACAGCCCTACAATCGTACCAAAAATCGTAACGGCGAAACCGATAATGATCGTGTTTGTCATTGCCGCTATATTATCCGCACTGAACACGACCGTTTTAAACATTTCCGTATCAAACTGCCCTTCATAAAAAAAGGCATTGTATACAATCATAAAAATAGGAATAAAAACAATAAAGAAAAGCAGCACAAAGCTGACCATAGTCATTGCTTTGTCCAGGCTGAGCGTCTTCCCGTCCAGCGCGGCCAGATCGGAAGGCACTCCTGACGATTTTCCAAATTTCATAGTCCACCTCCAGCCATACCACGCCTACTCGGCGGTCTTCGATTCATAATAACGGGGCTGCAAGAATCTGAGCCCCACTTCCTGCCCCTCTTCCACATTTCCACGTTTCATGACTTCCAGCGCGTTCGCCTGGACACGAAGTTCTCGGTCTCCTAAAGTGACAAAATAGGTATACTCGCTGCCGAGAAAAACGGAACTCTTCACAATCCCCCTGACAGAAGAAGAATTATCATAAACTATATCATTCGGGCGAATTCCCATTTCCATAGCCTTTCCTGTCATAAAGATATCTGCCGGACAGTCATCATAGAGATACTCTTTCCCTGCAGAAATATAGGTATGCCCATCCTTATGAATCATCGGCAGGAAATTGGAAACACCAATGAACTCAAAGACAAAACGGTTTGCCGGCGTAAGGATAATATCCTCATCATGCCCAATCTGGCAAAGATTCCCTTCCCTGTCCATAATTGCCATTTTATCGCAGAGTTGGAGAGCCGCTTCCTGATCGTGGGTAATATACAAAATCGTCGTTCCGATATCTCTTTGAATGATACGTATTTCCTCAAGCATCTCTTCACGAAGTTTCGCGTCAAGATTCGTAATCGGTTCATCCATAACGATAACATCATCACTGCTCACCAAAGCTCTTGCGATGGCCACACGTTGCTGCTGGCCGCCGGAAAGCTGGCTCGGCAAGTGCTTTTCATACCCCACCATGCGTACCTGCTCCAAAGCATGGCGCGCTTTTTCCGTCATTTCCACCTTATTCATGCGCATCTTTTTCATTGGATAAAGAATATTCTCAAGCACCGTCATATGAGGCCATACGGCATAGTCCTGAAATACGACGCCAATATGCCGATATTCCGGCGGCACATTGATTTTTTTCTCCGCGCTGAACAAACATTTATCTCCCACATAGATAGACCCGGTCTCCGGCTTAATGAAACCGAGCAGACAACGCACCAGTGTAGTCTTGCCGCAGCCTGACGGACCGACAAGGCACATGATCTGGCTTTCTTCCACAGACAGAGAAAAATTTTTCAAAATACACTTATCGCCGTAATGGAAAGTTATATTTTCAAAACGGACATCTGCCATACACTACCTCCATAAAAGAATGGTGAAGACATTCCCGACGGTTTGCCTTCACCATCAATAAATCCGCAATGCTGTTATTTCTTCTTGAAAATAGCATCAAAATCATCAAGAACCTTATTAGCATTTGCTGCAAGCGTTGCCAAATCTATATTCATTGCATGAGCCGCGATTTCCTCAATCGTTACATCTCTCTGTTTGATATCCTTACGCACAGACAGCAAATTATTCGCTACCAGCACATCCTGTCCTTCTTTGGAAAGGATGAAGTCATAAAGAAGCTTCCCATTATCCATATTGGCTGCGCCTTTAACAAGCGCGATCGGACTGTAAATGGAAATGCCGTCTTTTTCAGGATAAACGAATTCAATTGTAGACCCTTTCGTCTTGAGGTTTTCCGTTACATAGTCAAGGCACATACCTACCTTATATGCCCCAGCAGCAATCTGGTTATGGGTTGCTGTCGTGCCGGACTGCAGTTCAGTACCATTTTCCTTCAGTTTTCGGAAATACTCCGGACCATAATCCTTGCTTGCCATAAGTGCACCGACAGCATACTTCGTCGTTCCTGCTGTCCCCGGATCCGTCATAACAATCTGTCCTTTCCATTTGGGATCAAGGAGATCATTCCAGTTCTTCGGCGCTTCTTCCTTTGTTACTTTTGTCGTGTTATAAGCGATACCCATATTCATCATACGGGCACCGGTATAATAACCCTCCGGATCAATAAATACCTTTTCAATATTCTTTGCTTCAGGAGATTCATATTTTTCAAGAATTCCCAGTTTCTTAAATCCGATGTAGTCAGCCGGATCACCTACCCAGATAACATCAGCTGCTACCTGCCCGGATTTGGCTTCTGTGGCAATTTTAGTAATAACTTTTCCTGTACCTGCGAAATAGTAGTCCATCTTAATATCAGGATATTTCTTTTCAAAAGCCTGTTTAATGGCGTTCAGCTGATCTTCCTGCATGGAAGAGTACAGCATAACGGTTTTCGTTCCTCCGGCTTTCGCCTTTTTATCCTGTGGAGATCCCGGTACGGCAGATCCGCCGCCGCAAGCAGTCAGACCAATAGCCAATGCGCATAAAACCCCTGCCGCCAATACTTTTTTAGCCTTCATAAATACGCCTCCCTATCACAATAGAACCCTTATCCCCTACTTTACCGCATAGCATAAAAGTTCTTTAAGTTCGATTTCAGTATAATACATCGCCCTTACACTTTCAATAAGACATCCCCCGTATCTGATTATGCTTATATTTCATTGATATAAGTACTGTCCTTGAAAAAATAGCATATATGCAAAAAGACCTCCCACATGTCGGGAAGTCCTCTTTTATTCAATGATTATACTTAAGCTTTTGACAAAAGTTCTTCTACAAAGTTCCAGTTTATGACATGGAAGAAGTTATCCACATAATCGGCGCGGCGGTTCTGATATTTCAAGTAATAGGCATGTTCCCACACATCAAGACAGAGAATCGGTTTCTTACCGTCCTCCAGCGGGCAGTCCTGATTGGCCGTGGATAGGACATCAAGTTTGCCGCCATCTGCCACGAGCCATGCCCAGCCGCTGCCGAAACGGCTTGTGGCAGCTGCTGCAAACTGCTTCTTAAATTCATCAAAAGAGCCGAAAGACTCATCGATCTTTGCCAAAAGAAAAGCGGACGGTTTTGTCTGCCCGACAGGTGCCATCATCTTCCAGAAAAGGCTGTGATTGTAATGGCCGCCCCCATTATTACGGACAGCCGTGCGAATCGCTTCCGGCACCTCATTCAGATGAATGATAACATCTTCAATGGACTTTTCCGCCCATTCCGGATAATTTTCCACTGCTTTGTTTAAATTTGCCACATAAGCCGCATGATGCCTGCCATGATGGATTTCCATCGTTTTTGCGTCAATAATCGGTTCTAAAGCGTCAAACGCATAGGGCAAGTCCGGTAATACAAAAGCCATAATAAACTCCTTTTCATATACAACAGCCTCCTGCAGTTTCCTCCATCGGAAGCGGTTAAAATTTCTGTGATTTCATTATATCTTACTTTATCGATTTATGCAAATATTTCGATTTACTTTTTTAAAAATATAAAAGCAGGACTTCCTGCCTTTATATAAACCTTCCTATCCCTGAATCAAACGGCCTCTATATTTACTGACAAGAAAAGAAGCCAACAGAATCTTTGCCAGATCTCCCGGAAGAAACGGAAACATGCAGAGCAGAAACGCTGACCATACGCCTGTACCGGTAAGGAATATGAACCAAGCGATCCCCAAAATATAACAGCCCAGAGTACCGCATACGGAGGCAATCAGCATTGTTTTAAAACTATATCCATATTTCTCGGAAATCAGTCCTGTAACAAAAGCCATCACCGCAAAACCGATAATGAATCCGCCCGCAGGTCCCGCTATAACGGAAACACCGGAACGCATCATGGAAAAAACGGGGACTCCCGCCGCGCCGAGAAGAAGGTAAATAACAATACTCATCAGTCCATACCTGGAGCCAAGGAATCCGCCCGCCAGTAAAACGGCAAAGGTTCCCAGCGTAATCGGCACCGGCTGGATCGGTATCGTCAGTTGGGAGCACACGGCGCAAAAGGCGGCAAAAAGTGCACAAAGCACTTGCATACGGATATTACTGTTATTCATAATGACCTCGCTTTATAATTTATGTTTTATTATAAACAGCCATCCTTTATATGTCAACGGCATGTGTTCAGCAAGGTTTATATTTTCAGTTTCTGCCTATTTTCCGCAGTAAAAAAGACCCCGGGGAAATTCCTCTCAGGGTCTTATTGGTTTTACATCAGTTATTCTTCAACTTTTTCTTCTGTTTCCGCTTCCGCTTCGACTTCCGCCTCTTCATGAACCGGAGCTTCTACCAGAGAAAAGCTGATTCTCTTGCGGGCTTCATCTATACCGATGATACGGACAGTCAGATCATCGCCAACCCGGCAGATATCGCCCGGTTTCTTGTTATGATCCTGTGTCATCTCATTGATGTGGAGCAGGCCGGTAAGCCCGTCTTCCAATTCTACAATAACGCCGAATTCAAGGATTTTTACCACTCTTGCACCGACTATATCATCCACTTCATGGTCTTTGACAGCAGTTTCCCATGGATTCGGAAGGCAGTCTTTGTGGCTAAAAGAAATTCTCTGTTTTTCTCTGTCAAAAGACTTAATCTTAACGTCAATCACCTGTTCCGGCTGGAGAACATCTTCCACCTTGGAAATCTTTCTCCAGGACACATCGGAAATATGAAGCAGGCCTTCAATACCGTTCAGCGCAACAAACGCACCGTAAGGCATAATTTTCTTCACGGTACCTTTCAGCACTTCGCCGTTTTCATAAGCCTGTTCAATGACATCCAGCTCACCCGTACGCTGTTCTTCAAGAACGGCTTTACGGGAAAGGACGAGGCGGTTCTTTGTAGGATCCACTTCCAGAATCTTGGCTTTAAATTTCTGTCCGACGAGGCTCTGCAGAGAATGAACGAAACGGAGATCCCCCTGGGAAAGCGGGATAAAGCCGCGCAGGGATTTAAGCTGTACAAGCAGGCCGACTTTGATTGCTTCGATACCTTCGCATTCAACCGGTTCCCCCTTGTCAAAGGCTTCCTTAGCCACATCCCAGTCTGCCAGGCGGTCAACCTTGATCTTGGAAACAAAAATCGTGCTGTCTTCTTTCACACTGCTGACAACCTGCACACGAAGCGAGTCTCCTATCTGCAGTACATCTTTAAGGGATGCGGGCTCCGGATAGGAATATTCATGAAGCGGAAGTACGGCTTCGGTCTTGTATCCGAAAGAGATCCAGGCTTTGTCATCGGTCAGGTCTACTACCTTCCCTTCTACAACGCTGCCTTTGTGTACATCCAGGTTCATTTCTTCCTGTTCCAGCATTTCATTCATGTCTTCCATAATAAAAAATACCTCCTCTATGATCCAGTCCGGTGTGGATGCACCGGCGGTGATGCCAACTTTGCATTGACTGTGGAACCATTCTTTTTTCAGTTCCGCCGCCGTTTCAATATGATGGGTAACGGCTCCTTCCGCCTGGCAGACTTCCACCAATCTGCCGGTATTGGCACTGTTGCGGCCGCCTATAACGATCATCACATCTACATTCCGTGCCAGCTCTCCTGCCGCCGTCTGTCTGTCCGACGTGGCATTGCAGATCGTCTTATGGACGCTCACGCTTCCCGCTTTCCGTTTGATCGCGGTAATCAAGCGGTCTGCCAGAGAAAGGGAGAATGTAGTCTGTATAACAATATGGACTTCGTCCAGGTCCGGCAAGGCTTCCACGTCTTCCATCGTTTCCACGATGTACGGCGCTTCACCCGCCCATTCAGCTACGCTCAGCATTTCAGGGTGCTTCTTTTCACCGACAAGCACAATCTTTTTGCCTTCCGCCGCCAGCCCTTTCGCTATTTCCTGGTTCCTCTTCACAAAAGGACAAGTCGCGTCAAGCAAAACTGATTTTTTGCGCTTGAGGTTATTATAACACGAAGGCCCTATTCCATGCGAACGAATAATCACTGTTTCATCGGTTATCTCATCAGTACTCATCACGGGAGAAATCCCTTTTCCCGCAAGCCTTGCCACGACCTGGGGATTGTGGATAATCGGCCCCAAAGTAACCGTCTTCTGTCCTGAAACAGCAGCATTTTCCGCGATTTCCATCGCTTTTCGCACGCCGTAGCAGAACCCCATCACTCTTGCTTTATAAATTTTCATTGATATATTTTTTCCAACTTCCCCTTGCATATAACTAAAAACTACCATTTGCTATAAAAAAGTTCTTTATCTATTTAGTATTTATCTTCTCCATATACTCATCAGTTAGTTTTTGTATTTCCTCTTTGACTTTTTTATTCAAAGCCTCCACTGCTTCATCATCAGCTCTTTGCTTTTTTACTTCAATCGGTTTCCCGATGAGCACGGCAAGAGGGCCGCATTTGCGGGGCATAGTTACAGAACCTACCACTGCCACGGGGAGAATAGAAACTCCGCTCATGAAGGCAAGGGACGCCATGCCTGAATGAAAACGGCCGAGTCCTTCCCTTTGTATACGTGTGCCTTCAGGAAATATACCAAGTGCGTTGCCTTCTTTCAGTTCCAGAATCGCCCGGCGGATCGCCATACGGTCTATGGAGCCTCTTTTTACGGGAAATGTACCGAACTGGCGGAGAATGTACCCAAAAATCGGATTCTTAAAGAGCTCTTCTTTGGCCATATAATGGATGATGCGGTCTTTAAACGCCACGCCAACGATAGGCGGATCAAAATTGCTTTTATGATTCGGCGCCACGATAATTGCGCCTTTCCTGGGAATATTTTCCCGTCCCTCCACGTGGAGACCGTAAATGCCGAAGAAGAGTCCGTTGAAAAGCACTCTCACCACGCTGTAAAATATCTTTTTAAACATTTGCCCGCCTGACTTCCCATTTCTTTTCACAGATTTCCATAATTGCTTTAGCCGTTTCTTCCAGCGTAAGTCTGCTGTTATCCAAAAGGACCGCATCTTCTGCCTGTTTCAAAGGGGATACTTCACGATGGCTGTCCTGCCAGTCCCTTTTCCGGATATCTTTTTCCACCTCTTCCAAAGTCATGCCCGGATTCTTTTCCGTCATTTCTTTGAACCGGCGGAGCGCTCTCGTGTGAACGGATGCCGTAAGAAATATTTTTACATCCGCATGAGGAAGCACTGTCGTCCCGATATCCCTTCCGTCCAAAACAATCCCGCCTTTTGCAGCCTGGCGTCTCTGTATTTCCACCATAGCGGCGCGGACGCCTGCCAAAGCGGAAACGGCAGACACTCTCGCCGAAACTTCGGGCGTGCGGATATGGTCCGTTACATCATGTCCGTTGACAATCACATGCATGGCGTCGGTTTCCGGTTTCACGGTCATGTCCATTCCTGCCGCCAGCGCGACGATATCTTTTTCTTCTGTCAATTCCTGCCGAAGGACTTCGTAAGTCACCGCACGGTACATAGCACCGGTATCCAGGTAAGCGTACCCCATATTTGCCGCCAGAATTTTGGCAACACTGCTCTTTCCTGCCCCCGCCGGTCCGTCAATCGCAATAGCTAATTTACGCATCTGTCTTATCTCCTGCTGCTGAAAGCGCCGCTATCCGCCCCATAGAAAAGGCGGCCTGTAAATTATATCCTCCTGTAAACGCATGCACATCGAGTACTTCGCCCGCCAGATAAAGTCCGCGGACAATCTTCGATTCCATGGTGGAAGAATTAACTTCTTTTGTAGAAATACCGCCGACCGTTACAATGGCCTCTTCAATCGGTCTTGCCTTTGTAATAGTGAGAGGCAGTTTTTTTATTGTCTGCCGCAGATGAATACGCTGTGCTTTTTTCAGCGCCGCCGCAGGAATTTCTGCGGGGATATCTGCCAGCTTCATCACCGCATCAATCAAACGGCGGGGAAGCAGCTCCGACAAAGCATTGCCCATCTGTTTCAAACGGAACTTTTGCAAATCACGGAGAATCCGCTGATCCAGAACTTCTTCCGTCAAAGCGGGTTTCAGATCAATATAACCTGTCACCTGATACCCCTGCGACAGCCAAAGCGTAACCACGTCGCTCTGTGTCAAAACGATGGGGCCGGAGATCCCGAAATGGGTAAAAATCATTTCTCCAAAAGCCTCTGATTTCCTTCTTCCCCCTGCTGCCAGCGCCAAAGTCACATTTTTAAGGGAAAGTCCCTGCAGTTCTCTGCAATACGGTTCTGCGCAAACAAGAGGAATCAGGGCAGGACGGATTTTCGTCACCGTATGCCCCAGTTCTCCGGCCAAACGGTAACCATCGCCCGTGGAACCTGTACGGGGATATGATTTGCCGCCGGTGGCAAGAATGACTGCATCCGCTTCATAGGTTCCCTTGCCCGTTACCACGCCGGCAGCGCATCCTTTCTTTGTCTGTATATGGAAAACAGGCTCGCTTAAATGGACATCGACCTGCTTTTCATGTAAAAGGCGCACAAAAAGATGGCGGACCTCCTGGGCATCATCGCTTGCGGGAAATATGCGCCCTCCCCGCTCCACCTTTGTTTCCAACCCCCATGTATGGAAAAGAGAGAGCAAATCCATGTTATTAAACCGCTTATAAGCGCTGAAAAGAAAACGGCCGTTTCCCGGTGTCATGGCGATGAAATCCATAATAGGCGCGTTGTTCGTCAAATTGCATCGGCCTTTGCCGGTGATCCCCATTTTCAGCCCGACCTTATCCATCTTCTCAAAAAGAAGGACTTTTGCCCCGTGATCGGCTGCTGTGACAGCCGCCAAAAGTCCCGCCACGCCGCCGCCGATAATGGCGACTTTTTTACCGGTGGAGCTCATAAAGCTTTTTTACCTCCGCAGCAGTCAAACGGCGGTACTGCCCGCGATTCACATCCAGCGTAAGGAAACTGTACCTGATACGCTTCAATTCAAAAACCGGATAGTGGAAGATTTCCATCATCTTGCGGATCTCACGATTCTTTCCCTCATGGAGTACCATGCGGAGCCTTGTTTTATTCTTTTCCGCGTCATAGCCGAGCACTTCGATTTCACAGGGCGCAGTCACACCGCTGTCAATCTTTACACCCTTTTCCATCTTCTTTGCCAGTTTTTCAGAAAACTTCCCGCGAACTACCACTTCATATTCCTTCTGCACTTCATGGCGGGGATGGGTCAGAATAAAATCAAGCTGTCCGTCATTGGTCACCAAAAGGAGCCCTTCCGAATGGTAATCCAGTCTTCCCACGGGAAATACACGTTCCCGCACACGGCGGAAATAATCCATGACCGTTCTTCGTCCCGCAGGATCGGAAACGGAAGTAATCACACGATCCGGCTTATGGAATAAATAGTAGCGGAGCGGTTCCGGCTTCACAATTTCACCCAAGGCTTCAATTTTATCCGTACAGACGTCCGCCTCCGTCCCCAGTTCCCTGACGACCCTGCCGTTTACACGGACACGGCCTGCCAGAATCAATTCTTCCGCTTTACGGCGGGAGCAGACCCCTGCATGGCTCAATATTTTCTGTAATCGTTCCTTCAAAACAACTCTCCTTCATCCGGCGCATGGGCCCATTTCATCTTCAATTCACTCACACTCGATAGTCCCGTGCATTTCAGAAACTGTTTGGTTGTTCCGTACAAGATAGGCCGTCCCGGCACCTCCAACCGCCCCCGTTCTTCCACCAGCTCTTTTTCAAGAAGCGCCGCCAGTATGCGTCCTGCCGAAACGCCGCGGATCTTCTCTATTTCTGCCCGTGTCACCGGTTCTTTCATGGCAATGACCGCAAGAGTTTCCAGCGCCGCTCCTGACAGAGGCGTCTGCTTCCCCAACGTTTCTGTGAGCCATGCATCATATTCCTTCTTCGTTGCAAGAGACCAGCCTGTCCCCGTTTCATGGAGCGTAATCCCGGAATCATCTTTTCCATATCTTTCTTTCAGCAGGGCAAGCGCTTTTTCAATCTCATCGGGATTTTCTCCCAGCGTGCTTACCAATTCCTCCATAGTCACCGGATCTCCTTTGACAAAAAGGAATGCCTCCAGCAATGCCGCCAAACGGCTCAGCCCTCTCATGGCCATCCTCCTTCTATCATAAGTCCCGACACCGTATCACGGAGCAGAACCTCCCCCGTACGGAGAAGCTCCAAAAGCGCCATGAGCGACACGGCGAGGCGCAGTCTTGTCTTCTTCCCCCGGAAATATGTCATCAGCCCTACCGCTTCCCCCCGGCGCAGCGTAAAACGGAGTTCCTCCATCTCATCATCCAGAGAAACCTCCTCCTGCTCCATAATCGTCGTCTCCTCTTCCTTCAGCGATTCATAAAGAGCAAAAAACGCGGCCGACAACTTTTGGAGAGAAATCTTTCCCGTATACAGCCCGCTCCTTATTTCAGCAGGCTCTTTCGTGCGGTACACTTCCTCTTCCCGTATGAGCGACTCGATATGGGCGCGGATTTCTTTCATCCGCTTGAATTCTTCCAGCGAACGTTCCAGCTCACGGCGGGGATCCTCCGTCTCACTTTCTTCCTCTTGCCGTCGTTTCGGAAGAAGCGTCCTTGATTTAATCAGAAGCAGCGTCGCCGCCATCGTAAAAAAACTGCTTCCCAGCTCCAGATTAAAAACCTGCGCCTGATTTAAATAATCCAAGTACTGGTCGGTAATTTCATGAATGGGAATATCATGGATTTCTATTCTGTTTTTCGATACCAAGTGCAGCAGCAGATCCATCGGCCCCTCATAGACCGGAATACTCACTACGTAGCTGCCTCCTGTTGTTTCCATAACCCCTCCGTCAGCGGCAATTTTCCAATTTCTATCTTATCATAGTGGATATACATTCACAAACAGACCGCCCCCGTGCCATTTAGTATATAATGGAGAACAGAAAAAGGAGATTCCTATGGATAAAGAAATAAAAGGCAGGCTTCCTCCTTTCACGGAAGCCCTCATAAACCATACAAAAGAAAAACAATTCCCCTTTGACACGCCCGGCCACCACGGCGGAGACTTTTACAACCTTACCGAAGAAGGAAAAGCGTTTACCCGCTTCTATGGAAATGCCATGTTTGCCGCCGATATGTCCGACTCAGGCAATGACCCCGGCAACCCATCTTCCCATGAAGGCGCGGCGGGGGCAGCAGAAAAACTGGCAGCCGACACCTTCGGCGCAGACCGGGCATGGTTTATCCTCCACGGCACTTCCGTCTCCAACCGCATTTGCTGCCAGGCACTTCTTTCTGAAAACGATCTCGTCCTTCTTGACAGGAACAGCCATAAATCCGTTTATCAGGGCGCCCTTCTCCAATGCGGCGCCATTCCGGTCTTCCTGGACTCCCTGCGGCTGAAAAGCGGAATCATCGGCGGTATCGACAGACACAGTCTTAACGAAAAACATCTGCGGAAAGAAGCGGCACGCCTTGCACCGGAAAGCAAGCGTAAAAAGCGGCCCTACCGCCTTGCCATCATCCAGTTTGCCACCTACGACGGCTTCATAGCCGATGCGAAATACATCATCATGAAATTAAGAAATCTCTGCGATTATATTCTCTTTGACTCCGCATGGGCAGGATATGAACAGTTCCTTTCCCTGACCGAAAGCCTGTCTCCCCTCACCCTGGCCCTCACAGATAAAGATCCCGGACTTCTCGTCACCCACTCTGTCCATAAACAATTGGCGGGATTTTCACAAACCTCGCAGATATTGAAAAAGGACAGCCACCTTCGCGGTAAAAAGAGGTATCTTCCTGACGATGTCTTAGACAACGCCTTCCTCATGAATATTTCCACCAGTCCTTACTTCCCCTTCTTCTCCGCTCTCGAAATGAACGCTTTCCTCCACAGGAAATACGGGCACACTCTTTGGCAGGATGCGGCCCGCTTCGCCGTAGAGCTGCGGAAGAAGATCCTTACATCCTGCCGGAGCATCGCCCCCCTGCTCCCCCGTATCATTGACGGACGGCCATGGAAAACATATTCCACGGAAGAAATTCTTTCCGCCCCGCGCTTCTGGCAGTATGGAGAAAAAAGAAATGAAAAAGAACACTTCTCCCACACACGGATCGATCCGTGCAAAATCCTTCTCACCACGAACAGAAAAAGACGTCCGTACCCTGCTATGCTTCTTTCTCTCTATCTTCAGGAAAGAAATATTACCCCTGAAAAATGCGGGCTTCACACACTCCTCTTCCTCATCCAGCCGGGAGATCAGGAAGAAAAAGCAGAGGCTCTCGTTTCCGCATTAATAGACTTTGAAAACAACGCCTGGCATCGTCCCGTTTTGGAAATTCTCCCGAAACTCTCGGGGAATTACAACATGACCGTCGCTGAACTGGGCAGGCAGATAGAAAACTTCCTTGAAGAAGAGAATGCTTCCCGCCTGGAAAACAGCATTTTCACCCGGCGCCGAAGGGAAATGGCCTGCAGCGGGCGAAAAGCCACGGAAGCCTTCGTCAGAGGAAACAGAAAACTCCTTCCTCTTTCCCAGCTGAAAGGAAAAACCGCCCTCGAATGCGCCATGATTTATCCTCCCGGCATCTGCGCCGTCACGGCGGGAGAGAAATGGACACAGGACGATATTTCCTACTTTCTCTTCATGGAAAAGTATATGAATCGATACCCTGATTTCGCCCCGGAAATTATAGGGCTCCATAAGAAAGAAACAGCAAGAGGAAAAAAATTATTTGCCTGGATCCTATCCGAAGGAACTCAACGGGTTTGACAGCCGGAGTTTATTCAGATATAATTATAAAGCTATTCAACAGCTCCACAGCTGTATTTTTTTAGAGAGGTGATTTACACAATGGCAACAAACAAGAATCTCCGTTTTAAGACCAGCAGACGTTTTGGCATGAACATTTACGGCCATCCGAAAGCGTTAAAACGGCAGCCCGCTGAAACCCGTCAGAAGAAGATGTCTGAATACGGTCTCCAGCTCGCAGAAAAACAAAAAGTTAAAGCGCTGTACAACTTATTGGAAAGACAGTTCTACCGCTATTATGATAAAGCGAGAAGAATGTCCGGCGTCGTTGGTGAAAACCTGCTGTCCCTGCTCGAAACAAGACTGGACAACCTGGTATACCGCGCAGGCTTCGCTCGCTCCATCCGCCAGGCGCGCCAGATGGTCAGCCACGGTCTCATCGCCGTTGACGGAAAGAAAGTAGATATCCCGTCCTATCCGGTACGTCCGGGACAGGTGATTACCCTGAAAGAAGCCTACAGAACCAATGAAATGTTCAAACAGGCTTTCCTCGAACTGAAGTCTTTCGACCTTCCCTATGTAGAAAAGAGCTTCGACAACTGGTCCGCGACACTCGTCCGCACACCGCTGCGTGAAGAACTCCCCTACAAAGATGAAGTCAACGAAACGCTCATCGTCGAATTGTACTCAAAATAATTTTTACCTTAAAATCCGACCTTTTTCGGTCGGATTTTTTATTTCCCGATTTAACAACCCCTTACCCCTGCATTACAATATAAGAAAAGAAATATAATGGAGGAAATTATGAATACAATCATCTTCGCCTGCTCTACATTAAGAAAAGAGCTGCTTGCCGCCATGAAAGAGAATAACAATCACACCCCTATTTTCTTTCTTCCAAGAGAAGTCCATACAGACCCCAAGTTCCTCCACACTTATGTACAGGATAAGATCGACCGTTTCTGTCAGGTAGATCGCATCGTCATCTGCACATCAGGATGCGGCGGCGGTACAATAGGACTCACAGCAACTACGGCGGAAATTGTGATTCCACGGACACGGGACTGCCTGGATATTCTTCTTTCCGGCAACTCTCTCTCCACGCTGGAAAGAAATTACGAAGGCGTTTTCTTTACCGACAGCTGGCTGGACTTTACCCGTAATTCTCCCCTTGACCTGGATAAACTGGAAGCGGAACGGGGCAAAGAAGGCGCTGCGAAATTTATAAAAAAACTGTACGGCCGCATCAATCAGTTCTACATTATCGACACCGGCTGTTATGATCTTACCCCAGTCCGGAAATATGTCCGGCGAATGGCACACATATTAAACGGGACCGTGGAAGAAATACAAGGGCAATACGGTATTCTGAAAAAAATTGCCAAAAATCAGTTTGATGAAGATTTCCTCATCCTAAGGAAAGGAGACACTGTTCCCCACGGATTTACTTTCCCTGTTTCCACAAAATAATGAAAAATAATCCAGTATAAAAGGCCGTGCATTTAGCTGCACAGCCTTTTTATATTGCTTCAGTTTTTATTTTTCCTATCCCAATATTCCGTTTCCATGCCGATTACGGAGGAATTAAAGACAGGATTTTCAGATTCTCTATAATTCTTCGTGGCTTTCATCACATAGCGGAAACCTATATAAAGCATAGGGATATTGCAATATACGATGATGATATTCCCCAAATCGGAAAACGCCCACAAGTTGGACAAGTCATAGCCTGCAATATTGCAGAATATGCCAAAAGCAGCAACAAAAACGCCCATCCCGCGGATAAAGTGGATAAAAGGACGGGAACTGGAAATACGATTTGCAGAAATTTCCGAAAAGGTAATAAATCCGATCACACAGGTATATGCAAATAGGCAGAAACAGACAGATACCAAAATCATAACGAGCTCATTCAATCCGTCCGGTGTCATGGAGCCAATAGAAAGAAGGAATTTCGGATATGTCCCTGCCGCTTTCCACGCTTCCGGTTCCATAGCCCATCGATGAGCCATAATAACGATAAAGCCTGTCATCGTACAAATCACATGCGTATCAAGGAATACACCGATGGCAGAAATGATTCCCTGTTCACAGGGATGTTTTGCTTCCGCCGCGGCCGCAGGCATCGTGATAGTCCCCTGACCGGCTTCATTGGACATAAGGCCACGCTTCACGCCCTGCATGAGAACCGTACCGAAAGCTCCCCCGAAAACAGCTTCAGGAGTGAAGGCCCCCTTAAAAACTGCGCTGAAGAAATAAGGGACATTATCTAAGTTAATCAGAATCAAGGACACCACAGTCAATACATAAATCACCGCCATGACAGGAACAAGTTTATTGCTGACCGCGGCAATACGGCGGATTCCCCCGAAAGCCATGACCGTGACCAGTACAATGACAACAAGGGACACCACGTAGTAAAAAACAGACTGCACAGGAATAGTGCTTCCTGAAAGAATGCTTCCCATGGCTCCGACGGAAGACACGACATTAAAGCCCTGTGCAGGCAGGCACATCATGGCATACACGATATAAACCAGCGATAGTGCCACGCCGATCCACACTTTGTTCCCACAGAGACACCGTGCATAGAATGGAAGGCCTCCCACAAATTCTTTCCCCCGCTTCTCCTTGAATATCTGTGCCAGGGTACTTTCCGTATAAGCAGTCGCCATACCGAAAAACGCGGATACCCACATCCAGAAAAGCGCCCCCGGGCCGCCGGCAGCAATCGCTCCGGTTACACCGATAATATTTCCCGGCCCCACACGCATGGCCGTACTCAGACAAAAAGCAGCCAATGGGGAAATCCCCGTACGGATACTGTGATTGTCCATAAGCGTACGTACGCCCCGGCTGAAACACTGAATCTGTATAAAGCCGAGTCGGAAAGTGAAATACAGCCCGGATCCTACAAGGACGATAATGGCAAGTGAGAACTGTCCTAAAAGAGGGATTGCTTTCCAAAAGCCGAACATCTTAGGAAAGTCCCAAAAGAAATCGGATACCGGTGTAACGAAAGAAAGTACGGCATTCACTGCCGCGAATAAGCCTTCCATGGTGAGTCCTCCTGTAAAAAGGAAAACGATTCTCTCAGGCAAATCTGCCGCAGAATCGTCTTCCAAATATATTTCTGAATTGCTTCGAAACTTACTGCTTTACGCCCGCTGTTTCTATGGCTGCCGCCAGTTTCGCCGCAAGCCCTTTCATCTTTTCCTTGGATACGGAACAAACGGCAAGACGGATTCCTTTCTTCATAGGAACGAGGAATACATTGTCCTTTTCAAGGCAGTCACAGACTTTCTGCGCGCCTTCCAGCGGAATCGTGATGAAGAACCCGGAAATATAGGGGACAAACTTCACACCTGCATCTTTTGCTTCTTCCATGAAGATGGCCGCTCTTTCACCAATCAGCTTGAAATATTTATTTCTTTCCGCATCCAGCCTCGCCACCTTTGCGGAATCACTGCAAATATCAATCATTACATTCTGGGCGGCACTGTTGCAGTTCGACCAAGTTGCGCGGCTCGCATACTGATTGATGTCTACAAATTCCTTTGCCACATCAGCATCGGAAGTAATGCCGATCATCGCCCCCTGGCGCTGGCCGTAAAGAGTAAACCCTTTGGACAGTGTATAAGCCACGATCGTTAAAATATTCTTGGGAAGTCCGCCAAACACTTTGAAAAAGCGGCGGCATTCCTGCTTTTCTCCGCTGTAATCGAGATAGGCCACATCAGGGACAAGAACCGCATTCTTATCTTTTCCTTCTACAGCATTTTTCAGCACATCCACCGCCGCCTGCCACTCTTCCACACTCATGCAGTATCCGGTGGGATTATTGGCGATGCCGTTAAGGATGATGACAATATTTTTCTGGCGTGTCAGAATATCTTCCACTTTTTCCCTGAAAGCATCCACATTGAAATGACCGTCTTCTGTAAGGAATCGGAATGAAACAACCCTGCGGTCCGGATAGTCGATCAAAGAATCATAAGCGCCCCAATGCCAGTCGGTAATCAGAACTTCATCCCCATCAGCAGAATAATTATGGATGGCATGATGAAGCGCGCCCGTACCGCCCGGAGTCGCACAGGCATTAATATATCCGCTCGGGCGGGACTCTCCGAAGCACTGGTCAATGCAGCTTTCCAGGAACTTTTTATATCCCTGGATAGGCGCATATGCGATAATCTGCCGGGGCGACAGCCTTGCATAAGCTTCCTTTACCACCTCAAGCTCCACTAAATTTCCGTCTTCATCAAGAATGGATCCTACAGTCCCGTTAATGACTTTATCTTTGCCGATTTTATCAGCCAAAGCCACGGCCCTGTTATTTGCCGCAAAAATGTTGTCCTGCGCGCTTTTCCCCCGCGCCTGCGGTGCTGCTACACTAAACATACGATCTCCCCCTTCCAAACTGCTCATCGCTGTTACGCTACGACTTTCATATGTTAAAGATACAAATTTATTTTACCATCATGGAAAATACGCTGCAATAAATAAGACAATACATAAGGAATTTTATTCCCCTTACCACCTACAATTGAAATGAACGGAACCGACCCCCGTAAAAACTGACGACATTGTCTCATGCGCGGACAGATAAATGATTTTCGGAAGATGCGCTCCACTTCTTCCGCTCCGTTTCATTTTGCCAATGAATGAGTAGAGAAATAAGGAAAGCAAGAGCAAGCATTCCCGAAAAAAGACTGAGTGTCGCGCTGTAACTGCCGGTCGCCTCTTTCATGAGTGCCAATATGACCGGTCCTGCTATCCCCGCAATCCCCCAGGCTGTAAGAATGCTTCCGTGGATAGCCGCCAGCTGGCGGACACCAAAAATATCGGAAAGGAAAGCGGGCATACAGGAAAATCCGCCGCCATAGCAGCTGATAACGGCAAGCACAAGAAACTGGAATACAAAGCTGTCCGTTATATCCGACAGACGATAAAATGCAAATACTTCAAAAGCAAAGAAAATCATATATGTCACACCGCGGCCAATCCAGTCAGAAACAGTGGACCAGAAAATACGCCCCCCACCATTGACGACGCCGATGATTCCTACAAAGGATGCCGCTTCCGGCGGTGCCATACCGATCACATCCTGTGCCATAGGAGATACGACGGCAAGAAGACCGATGCCGCAGGTAATATTTGTAAAGAAAATCCACCACAAAGCGTACCATTTCCAAGTCCGCATCGCTTCCTTACGCGTAAGCTGCGGGCCGAGGACAGTACGCTTCTTTCCTTTCTCCATTTCCGCCTTCAATACATCTTCAAGACAGGGAACCACCTCTCCCGGACGGGGCGCCCGAAGATAAGACGCAGAAAGCGCCATCACCGCCGCATAGACCGCGGCAAGAATAAGGAAATTCCCTGCCAGCCCCACCGTCACAGTGAGGTACTGCATGGCAGGGCCCGCAATAAGAGCGGCAAATCCAAATCCCATAATAGCCAGACCCGTAGCAAAACCACGGTGCAGAGGGAACCATTTCACCAGCGTGGATACCGGAGTGATATATCCTGTTCCCAGTCCGATTCCTCCGATACATCCGTAAAACAGGTACAGGAGCACCGCCGACTTCACATAAACGGCTAATGCCGTCCCCAGCATGGCAGAGGCGAAGAAACAGGCAGAAACCAGTCCCGACTTGCGCGGGCCAAGACGCTCCACAATACCGCCAAGAAATCCTGCGGAAAGCCCAAGAAATAAAATGGCAATAGAAAACGCCCACGTAGTTTCCGAAAGAGATAATCCCATTTCCGCCATAACAGGCTTCGTGAGAACGCTCCAGGCATATACACTGCCGATGCAGATATGAATGCCTGCCGCCGCAAGCGCAATAAGCCAACGATTCCTTTTCATATCATCCCCTCCATTACTAGCTGAATGAAGGGAAACCAATAAGCGCAAAACCGCCTGAGTAGGTTTCCCTGCCCAGACGGTCGGCTTGTTTTCGAAATAGGAAGTTCACGTGGTCAATTCCACAGAATCCGTCAGTTCTCCCTATCCTTTAGATTGTGCAGTCATCGTATCATGAAAAATTCTTTCCGTCAACAGAAAACCCACACCATCTGTCTATCCTCTTTATCCCATGTCAGCCTGCCTGCCGTTTTTTAGAATCTGTGGGAATAAGAAAGTCTCCAGTTAAGCGGGAGTTCCAAGTTTCCATAACGGTTTGCGTAATTCTTGTGATCCAGGAGGTTATTCAAGGTCAGGGAAACCGTATCCCGCGGGGTTATGTCATAAATCGTATTCCATGTCAGACGGATACGGGACGGTACATCCCCATAAATGGAGTAGCATTCACGGTCACCGAGATACTTGAAAGTCATCGTGCTCCGCACTTTATCCGCACGGTATGTAAGCGCAGCAGCTATATCAATACGGCCTGCATCCTGCTCCCATTTGGAATTCTTCTTCGAGGGATCCCTGATTTCCGGATTGCCGTACCCCAGTCCCAAAGAATAATCCCAATGGGCATTTACGGTTCTTGCAAATTCCGCTTCCACCCCGGTATTTCTGAACTCTCCTTTATTGATAGCATGCTGGAGCCCGGTGAGAGGATCTTTATCAGACCAGCCGAGTTTGTTGTCAAAATCCATATGGTACACGGCAAATTTCAAACTGCTTTTATCCCCGATAAGCTTTTTCACACCGGTTTCATAAGTCCAGCCTTTTTCAGGCTTCAGCCCGCCGGCAGCAGCCTTGTTGCTAAAATAAGCATCAACGGTCGGCATCTGGAAAGCGCGCCCCACGTTGATATACCACGATGTGGTGTCATTGATTTTATACAGTGTCTGGAACTGGGGATTGATAATCCGCTGATCATCAAAAGGATCGTCGATCATTTCCCCGCGCAGTCCCACCGTCGTGCTGAAACGATCGTTAAACGCATGATCCCACGACAAATACAACGCATTGTTCGTGCGGTGTGCCTTATTTGATGATTTAACAAGGCTCGTATAATCCTCACGCTTGAAGCTGTATCCCGTGATCAAGGTATCCCTTTCGCCAAGTTTCCATTCTTTCTGCACATCGGCAATATAACTTTCCAGATCGGCAGAGGCAGATATTCTGGCATTCTTTACATGGTCCCAGCCGTCCGCCTGACGGTAGTTGTATCCGAGCGTCGCCTTGACTCCATTGTCTTTCCCCTGATAGTACAATCCCGTAGTTATACGCCTGTCCTGATAGGTATAATCATACTTTACAGGCCTTCTTCCCGTTTTGATGCCGCCCCTTGTAATCGTGCCGTCCTGGAACATGAAATTGAAAGACAACTCATCCGTCAGCTTGCCTGCAACAGCAGCACGGTTTTTCTGTCCTTTCCCGATCCACCAGTCAATACTGGATCCACGGGGAAAATCATTGGCACGTGTATAGTCGTCAGAATATTCCTTCGACAGGCTCACCAGCAAACGGTCGCCTGCATAAGTTACACCGAAATCCTTATAATAATTTCCCACGGTTCCTTTGAGAGAAATTCCCTGTTTTGCCTGCCCAGGCTTTTTCGTAATGATATTCACCACGCCGCCCATCGCTTCGCTGCCGTACAGAGTTCCTGCCGCCCCCTTGATGATTTCTACCTTCTCAATCATTTCGACAGGAATCCCGTCAAGAGAATTGTAATTCTTCAGATTCATAGGGATGCCGTCCACCATGACAAGAGTGCCCCTGTCATAACCACGGATAACCGTACGTCCCGAACTGAAACCGAAATCCTGACCGCCGTCGCCATAACCTGTACTGGTAAGGCCCACCTGGCTTTCAATGATATCAAAAGCATTTTTATAACCTGCCTCCTCAATCTTCTTAGCGGTGACCACCGTTTCCGTCGCAGGTGTTTCTATTTCTGTCGTTTCCATCCTCTGCGCCGTAACGACGACAGGATTCAGCGTGTAAACCTGATCTGCTGCCGCAGCTCCACTCCAGCCCGCCAGTGACAGCAGTACTGCCCCTGCCAGTAATTGATTTTTCTTCATCATCATTCCTCCTCTGATAATATTTTTTCCCGTACTGCTAAATGATTTGCCGCACCCCCTCCTTTCGCGTGAACTAATACATATAAAAACAATGTATCTATCATCAGCAGAAGAAAGCTATCCGATGTTTCGCCTATCCTGCATGGTGAAAAGCAATAAAAAAGCAATGATCGTACCACAAAAATTCCTTTGTGAAATTCTCATCACCCCTGTGAGTAACATAAATGCTTCGCTTATTATTATTTTATGAGGGCCACTTATATTATTTACTTTATATAATCATATGTCAATCTTTTAATTCCATTTCTCCTTTTGAGGAATTTAGAAAAATCATGAACAAAACTTCTTTCTTAATCTCAACTTATTCCTTTAATCCTTTCTTCTTGTATATATTCCACCATTTACAATTCCATTCCTATCATGATCAAAAGACGTCCTTTTTTCCCAACGGAATGCACTTGAAATAAAAAAGAGGACTCACGAAAGTCCCCTCAATACATTAGCTTAGAATATCAGCGCCATCCCATTTCTACGGCACACAGAAGGTCAGCGATGAAAAGTAATGTTCCTCATTGACTTTCTCCGCCAGTTCACCAGCAGCAGGACGATCATACCTGGTGCGCAACAGCCATACTCCCCAGTGATTAATACGGAAAGTGGCAATCCCTTCCCCATTCGTTGAAGTAAAAGCAGAGGCCTCATCCTTGATCGTATAACCTTGATATACACCCCAAATTTTCAAAAAAGGAACCGGTTTCCCCTCAAAAAGCACCTTGACTTTCATGATTCCACCACGATTATTCATAATTTCATAAGGATTTGTGACAGGTATAATTTCCAATTTCTGTCCGAAAACATGACTTGCATCTCCTGTAATCAGCTCTCCGCCGCAAATAATGGATTTGGCAAACTGCTGAGAATATACGGAAGAAATAATATTCTTTTTTCCCGTCTTCGGTCCTTTATATGTCACTTTCTTTCCATTCTCTTCATAAGCCGTATTCATGGATTCTTTCCTTGTCGCAGCCGCTGTATAAATCCCCGGCTTCTCCAAAGTGAGCGCCGCCGCAGCAAAACCGGTCGTTTCTAAAGCAACATTTTTTTCTATACCCGTCGGATCACGAAGAACAATCTTTTCAAAATCTTCTGCCTTCACAAAGCTGTCCACAGGGAAATGATACCCCCAGCCGATGTACAATTTAGTTTTCATCTGCCCGCTTCCACCTGCAGAAGGCATATAGTCAGTAAAATTCACCCACAAAGTATGTGCGTCTGCCTGCACAGATAAAGTGAGCAGTACCGACACTAACACAACGATGCGAAGAAGATACTTTCCGAATTTCATTATATTCTCCTTTCATGAATTAAAATTTGTACTGATAGTCTATCCTCCAGCTAAAAGGCAGATCCCAGTTCTCATATTTGTTTGTACAATTCTCCCTATCCAGTATATTGTACATATTCAGTGTGACCGCCTGATTTCTGTTTGGTCTGTACTCAATAGTGGAATTCAGCATGATGCGGTCTCTGATTTTATGATCGGCACCTTTCCTGCTTGCATATTCCCCATTATTTGTATAATACCCATATTCTCTGTCAGCGGTGACAAAAAGATCCACTCCCACACCCCATTTTTCTTGTTCATATTGGATTCCTAAATTATATTGCAATTTAGCACTGTCTCTTACCCATTTCCCACTGTCATTAATTTCAGGATTCTGAAATGTGATTCCTGCATTAAACCGCCAGTTGTCATTGACAATACGAGTATACTCCAGTTCCAGCCCCGTATTTCTGAAATCTCCTCCATTAATTTGCACACTGGTATTCGGATCACCACCGGGAATCACCATATCTTCCTTAACCCAAGTAAATTTATCCTTGATATCCATATGGAATAAAGCAGCTTTAAAACTGTTTCTGCCGGTCACATGTTTGGCTCCCACTTCATATGTCCAGCCTTTTTGCGGTTTTAAGCTCGCATTTTTCAGTTTTTTGGAATCTGAGTAATACTTGGAATTGATGGCGGGCATGTCAAAAGCTTTACCCATATTGCTGTAAAGACTCCAGTTATCATTCAATTTATAAAGAAATTGCAGCTGCGGAAGAAATACATCATAGTGCCTATCCCAGCCGTTTGACATAAACTCCTGCATACGAAAGCCCATCGTACTGGAAAGACGTTCATTATACCCATGATTCCAAGACAGGTACGCACTGTAAGAATCCCTGTATACCCGCTTATTTGTGTCATTAAGCCGCTTATAATGCTCCCCATTATAAGTCAAACCGCCAATCAGGCTGTCTTCCCCTCCGCGGAATATCCATTCCTTCTGATTATCAAAGGTAACGCTCTGTACATGATATGGCACATTAATCCTGTCCGTCTCATATATGCCGGGCTTGGTATATATTCTTTTATTACCATCCATATGAAGACTATTGTAAGCAAGCATGGATCTAAAACGATGCTCTTTATTATTGTATATCAGATTTACATTGTCCTTTCGGGAATGATAATCAGAAAGAGAAGACTTTGCCGGCGGTATAACCGCTTTGCCGCCTTTATATTTATACATGTACCAGATATTCTGATGATTATCCACATGAGACCAATCCAAAGTTAACTTATCGGTCAAATTGACGGAGGTATACCAACTTGTCCGATATCCTTTGTTTTCGGCCTGATAAGTTGCTTTTTTAGGAAAAATACGGCTGGTCTGGTCTATCGCATCAGAATAATCACGTTGTACCCAGAAATTAAATTTCTCTCCCTCTGCACCGACACCGAACATTTTATCGTAATTGCCATACCCCACTTTGGCAGTTACATGAGATTCCCCGCCTCTCTTCGTAATGATATTCACTACACCGGCTAAAGCTTCAGCTCCATAAAGCGTCGAACTTGCTCCTTTGATTACTTCAATTTTTTCAACAGCTTCAATGGGAATTCCCGAAGTAGACGCATAGTTATTTACATTGATAGGCGCACCATTAACTAAAACTAAAGTGCCCTTATCCATCCCGCGGATCATGACACGGCTTACATGCCCACCGCCATCCTTCCCGCCAGGGCCATAAGAAAAAGCTGTAATTCCCACGGTATGCTCCAAGGCATCAAATACAGAAGTATACCCTTTCTCCTTAATATCTTTCTCCGTAATAATTTCCGTGGTAGACGGCGTTTCTAAATCTGTTTTTTCCTGCCGTTCAGCGGTAATCACGATAGGATTCAGCATGTATACCGGCATCATTTCAGCCGATACGCTTGCTCCTCCCATTAAAACCAACAATACCGAGTTTACAAGCCATTTGCTTTTACACATATTTGCCCTTTCTTTGAGATAATAATCTGAACATGAAAACAATATATCATCAGCTGATACGGACTTTCCTACGTTTCACCCGTATAGACATAATGATCAATAAAAAGGATATGCGCAGCCCACAAAATATTGTTTTGCAGTATCCTCACCCCCATTCCCGTAAAAAACAACCTTACATAAATTAGTTCAATTAACTATTAGTTTTTACAAATCTATTATTAACTATATTATATTTTATCATATTTTCTGTCAATTGCGACTCATTGGCATTTTTATCAATCACACAAGTAAATTATCATCCTATACAACAAAAATACTTATCCAATCTTATCGATGAATAAGTATTTTCTATTTTTATCTAACTTATAAAATATTTATCAGAATTTATATTCCACTCCTGCCAGGAAGTTGCGTCCCAGATTATAGAACGTGGAGGAAGATGAAGAAATGATGTCATGCCGGTTGAACAGGTTATCAATATTCAGGAAGAAACGGGCATTTTCATTTGCCTGATAGGAAAAGTTCAGGTCAGTGAAGAACTGGCTCTTGAAAGATTTGTACGGCGTGTAGTCACGAATACGTTTCCCCAGATAAGCAAATTCAAAAGCGCTTGTCAGCTTGCCGGTTCGGTAAACAATGCCGCCGTTCCACTGCACTTTGCCGTAATAATCATGCCAGTCCCCTGTTGTACCGCCGGCCTTCCTTTCCTGCTTCTCCGGATGCCCGAAAGTCAGTCCCGTGTGGTAGGACAGGTTTTCATTTTCATTTCTTGTCCATTCCAATTCAATACCGGTATTTCTTACATCTTCATTGGCATATTTGATATCTCCCACTACACCTGCGCCGACTTTTGCTTCCAGGCTGTCCTTGATTTTGTAGTGGAATGCGGCCAGACGCCAGGATGACTTGCCTATATTTTTCTTTGCGCCGATTTCATAGTGGGTTCCTGTCTGCGGACGAAGTCCCGGAGAGGCGATGACATTGCCGCCGCCATAAAGCTGTTTGAAAGTCGGCATCATGAATGACTTTCCCGCCTTGGCATAAATCATGGTATCTTCACTCAGATCATGCATAAGAACCAGTTCGGGCGTAAATTTGTCATACTTGTTTCCTGCATCATCTTTTGCAACCCAGGTCTGGCGAAGATTCAGGTTCGCCCTTGTCGCCCCGGTGAAATCATATTCCAGCTGTCCATAAAGAGAGTACATATTGCGCGCATAGTGATAAGTATTTCCATCGACAACGTCCGCCATGTCCCTGCGGAAATCACCGCCGATAAGGACGGAACCCTTATCAAAATGCCAGCGGTTGGACAAATTGAACCCGATGGTCTCATCATTATTTTCTGTCTTTGTGAAAATCCGCTTGTCGGGGTCATATCTTCCCCTTTTCGCGTAAGGCGCTACTTCCGTTTTGCTCTTACCGGTGGACATATCTCTCTTATGATAGTAAAAATCCGCTTTCAGGTCATCCTTATCATAATGAAGCCCCGCCACGTTTTCTCGGGTCTTGTAAATCATATCCTGGCCGGGCTGCCCTTTATTCTTTCCGTTGCGTCCGTCATAACGGTATACATAGTGGCTGTTGTTCTCCGAGTACGCATGGGTAAAATAAAGACCATCAGTGATGTTGTAACGCCAGTCTACATAATTATGCTCAGCACGGATGATATTGTAATACATCCCTGCCGGACGGCCACCGTCAGGATGGGAAATATGATCTACTTTCCCCATGTGGTCATAGGAATAAGTAATCCCGAATTTATCCCCTGCCTGCGCGCTGACTGCATAGTTCTGCTGTCCATAGTTGCCAAAGCCCGCTTTTACCTTGGTATCCCTTGTCCCTTTGGTGATGATATTAATAACACCACCGCTGGCTTCTGAACCATAAAGAACCGCACCGCCTCCGCGGACAATTTCTACTTTTTCCACGGAATCGGAAGCAATATCCTGAAGACTGTACATGCCGCTCTGATTCATCGGAACACCGTTCACAAGAACGAGCGTACCTTTTTCAACGCCGCGGATGACCGCCTTTGCCGTCATTGTCCCCTGGGAGAGACCGCGGGGCCCCTGGCTGCTGGTAATAATACCTGTGGAGAACTTGAGCGCTTCCTGCATATTGGCGGCTCCGGTTTCACGAATCTGTTTATCCGTGATAATCTCCACCGCTGCCGGCGTTTTTAATTCTTTCGTATCTGTACGTTCCGCCGTGACAATGACGGGATCCAAGGTATAGATCTCCGCCGCATCTGCTGCACTCCATCCTGCCAGCACAAGCAATAAAGCCCCTGCCAGCGTCGTGTTCTTTTTCTTCATACTTTTCCTCCTCCGGCTGCGAAAAGCCGATTTTCCCAAACAGCTTCCCCTAACCAATAAATGAAATTCTATATCATTGATTTCCGGCAAGGCTTTCCCATGTTTCGCCTGCGAAAATGAAATGAACGAAAAAACAAGAGACTCTCCCTTCTCTGATTTGTGGATCTGTCCTCTTAAAACGTTTTTCCCCCTGTCAGCGCATTAATTCTTTTACAGGAAGATTTCTTATATTATCTGCACATTCATAATAATTTGTCAATAAATTCGTTATGTATCCTTCAGTAATTATCATCACACTGTCTTAAAATCCTTTTATTTCTCTTACCATTCGTAAAAATATATTCATTTACCTGTAAAACAATCAAATTCCACTCCGGAAATACATCCATAAAATCAATTCACGCACATAAAAACCGGCTCTTTATAAAGCCAGTTTTCACATTTCCATAACATTTAGGCAAAAAGTTCATCAGGCAGGACTTTATTCTTTCCTTCTTCAATGGTAAAGATAGAAGCGAGAAGTTTTTTCGTATACGGGTCTTTTGCCAGTGTCAGATCGCGAATCGTTTCTACCACTTTCCCTTTCTGCATGACTATGATTTTGTCACAGAATGTATTGGCAAGGGCAAGATCATGACAGATAAAAAGATAGGCTACCTGTCTTTCCCGCTGAAGCCGGGTAAGGAGTTCGATCACGGTTTTCTGTACGGACATATCCAGTGCCGAGGTCGCTTCATCACAAATGATGATTTCCGGTTCCAGCACCAAAGCTCTTGCGATGGCGATACGCTGCCGCTGTCCGCCTGACATATTATTGGCATAACGGTCAGAAAATTCCTCCGGAAGTTCTACCAGCCGCAGCATTTCCCTTGCTTTCGCATCAACTTCACTGTTCTTTATCATGCCGAAGTTTTTCAGCGGTTCGCATATAATATCGCGGACGCGCATTTTCGGATTGAACGCGGTAGAAGGATCCTGGAAAACCATTTGTATTTTCTTACGATGCTGCCGGAGTGCTTCCCCCTTTAAACGAGTAATATCCTCTCCGTGGAAAATAATCTTCCCTGCAGAAATATCGTATAGACGGGTCAGCATCTTAGCCACGGTAGATTTGCCCGAGCCTGATTCCCCTACGATACCGACTGTCTCAGCCTTATGCACAATGATATCCACACAGTCGCAGGCTTTGAGGACTTTTCCTCTGCCCAAGTCAAAGTTCTTACAGATATTGTCTATATGAAGTATTTCTTCTCCGCCTTTCATGCTGTTGTCTTACCTCCTAAGCTGGGAACCGCCGCCAGAAGCATTTTTACATAATCGGTTTTCGGATGGTAAATAACTTCTTCCGCTTTCCCGTATTCCACCACTTCGCCATTTTTCATCACCATGATATTATCCGCCATATAAGCGGCGACACCCATATTGTGGGTAACGATGATAATGGCAATGTTCATATTTTTACGCACTTCCATCATTTCTTTGACAATGGTCGCCTGTGTCGTCACATCAAGAGCCGATGTCGGCTCATCAGCCAGGAGCAGTTTCGGATGGAATGACATGGCCATGGCGATACCGACACGCTGCCGCATGCCGCCGGATAATTCATAGGTATAACTTTTCAAAACCTGTTCCGGATCGGGAAGCCTGACCATTTCCAGCATAGAGATCATCCGATCATGGGCTTCTTTTTCATCAGTCAGCCCGTGAACCGCCAGAAAATCCCGATACTGCCTTCCGATCGTATGGATGGGATTCATCATGGCGCCGCTGTCCTGGAAAATCATAGACACGTCTGTGCCGCAAAGGCTTCTGTGCATTTCCGCTGTCTGCTTCTGCGTATCCTCTCCATTGAGAATAACCTGTCCTTCAGCAATATGCCCTCCGCCGGGAAGAACATGCTGGATGGCACGGATAACCGTAGTTTTCCCTGACCCTGACTCTCCTACGATAGCCAGAACCTGCCCCGCATCCAAATCGAAAGATACATGGCGGACCACAGGGTCGCCTTTTCCATAGGCGATTCCTAAATCTCTTACCTGTAATAGCATGGGAATATCTCCTCATAATAAATTCAATTGAAATGGAAACAGAAATTCGATACAGCATGGCAACGGCCGGACAAAAACGGTCTGTACCGAATTTCCATCCCCATTTCAGAGGAAGGAAAGCCGCTTCTCCGCTGCCGGATATATGACAGTGGAGAAAAGGCATATTTCACTATAGAAATTACTTAGCCGGAGTAATGTCCTTAGTTACCCAGTAGTAGTCACACGGATAAATATTGGCATTCTGGACAGACTTGTTGCTGACCATATTGGTCTGCGGATAGCCGAAGATCAAAGTAGCAGCGTCATCCTGGACAATTTTTTCCATTTTAATGATGATATCTCTGCGCTTAGCCGGATCAAATTCAGATGCCAGCTGATCAGACAACGCATCATACTCAGGGTTGCTGTATCCGGAACCGTTCTGCGGATTGCTGCCGTCTACATTAGTCTTCCAGTACTGGTTGACGAATACTTCCGGATCCCCTGCCTGTTCGGTCAGGATATTGGAAATCAGGAGGTCATACTCCCCGCGGACGCCGATACCATCCAGTACGTTATAGTCTACATTCTTCAGGTTGATCTTGATGCCGACTTTCTTCGCATCCGACTGGGTAGCTTCCGCATACAACGGAAGTTCCGCACGGCCGGAGTAGAAAATGAAGTCCAGCTCCAGATTCTTGCCGTCCTTATCAACAAAGCCGTCTCCGTCGCTGTCTTTCCATCCTGCTTCTTCCAGCAGCTTCTTGGCGCTTTCCACATTGTATTTATCCGGATACGCCTTCATCAATCCGTCGAAGTCATAATCCAGGGATGGCGGAAGCATCGGACCACCGGCAATAAAGGTATCTTTCAGCAGCACCTTGGCATAGGTTTCACGATCCAAAGAGCGAAGCAGCGCCTGACGAACTCTCTTATCCGCCAGCGGTTTTCCTTCCTTGACATTCATACGGGCAAGAACATCGCGGATAGAAGAAATGGAACTGATATTGAATTTATTCTTATCCTGGAAGAGTGCCAAGTCGCCGGCAGCCACATTGACCGCTATATCGATTTCGCCTTTCTGGAGTGCCATAGCACGGGTATTCGGATCATCAATGGTATTAATGACTAAGTGTTTGAACGGCACCGCAGCATAGTAATTCGGGTTTGCATCCAATTCGCATTTTGCCTTGGAGAATGATTTAACCATGTATGGGCCGGTACCGATCGGTCCCTGTTTAGCAAAATCTACTTTCCCATCGGAATCGACATCAACAATAATAAAAAGCGGATCCCCCAGCATGCCGGGAAGCGTAGCAATCGGTTTTTTCGTATAAATAGTAACATTCTGTCCATCAGCAGTGATGTGATCCAGTTCAAACATGGCCTTTGCACGGGGAGCCTTGGCAAAGGTACGTTCGATGGATTTTTTGACCGCTTCGCCGGTTACCGGTGTGCCGTTGGAAAACTTAATATCCTTGATTTTGAAAGTCCAGGACATCTTATCATCAGATACCTTCCAGCTTTCAGCAATCCACGGTTCCGCATTCATTTTGGAATCAAAATGGACAAGGCATTCACCAACGCCGTAGCGCATGACCTGCCAGCCAAAATAATTGTCGGTCGGTTCCAGGCTGTCTGCAAAGTTGGTAATACCTACGGTCAAAGTGTCTTTCGGTCCTTTGGATGCAGACTTGTCTCCGCCGCCGCATCCGGCAAACGCGACTGTCATAAGAGCTGCTGCTGCCAATGCGGCGCCTTTCTTGTAAATAGATTTCATGGATGTAACGCTTCCTTTCTTAAAACAAAATATAAATTAGGCAAAACCTGTTACATATGCAGAACGACGGCAAAAGCCATCCCTTCTGATAGGAACCATATTGATCAGTCCTGGCGCGGATCCAGGACATCCCGGAGAGAATCTCCCCACAGATTGAAAACGACAACGGTTATAAAAATAGCAAGCCCCGGGAAAATCATCAGCCATGGAGCGGTCTGCAGCTGCTGGCGTCCTTCATTCAGCATAAGACCCCACTCCGGCGCCGGAGGCTGGCTGCCGAACCCAAGGAAAGACAATCCCGCTAATTCCATCATCATAGCACCGATATCTGCCGCCGCAGTGATGACCATGAGAGGCAGGATATTGGGAAGAATATGAACCCAGAGAATATGGGCAGAAGAACCGCCGCTTACAATAGCGGCATCCACGAAATCACGTTTCTTGATTTTCAGGACCATACTTCTTGAAAGACGGGCATACTTCGTCCATGTCACACAAAGCATGGCAATCATGGCATTCACAAGACTGCCTCCCAGAATACCGGCAATAGCGATGGCAAGAATAACGCCGGGGAAAGAAATCATCATATCCGCAAACCGCATGATGACCGTATCCACAATACCACCGAAATATCCGGCAATGACCCCCAGGAATGTACCTACCACAAAAATAAGGAATACCAGGAAAAGTACGCTCGTCAGGGAATAGCTGGCCCCATACAGGATACGGGACAGTACGTCACGTCCCAGCTTGTCCGTCCCAAAAAGATGCGCTGCAGACGGAGCCGCGTTGGCATCCCGCATGACCGCTTCCAGCGGATTATAAGGAGCTATCACCGGGGCCAGAACCGTAATCAGTATCAAGAGAAGCACCAGCAAAGAAGTAATGCGAAAGGCCTTATTTTCTTTAAATCCTTTAATCAGGTTTTCCATTGGACTATTGACCTGCCTTTCTCAATCTGGGATCCAGGTGGTTGTAGGACAGATCCACCACCAAATTAATGACCATGTACATGAAAGCAATCCAAAGGACAACCGCCTGCACGGTTTGGAAATCACGGTATGTAATGGCCTGTACCACCATGAAGCCAAGCCCCGGCCAGGAAAATACAATTTCTACCACGGCCGCACCGCCCAGAAGAGAACCGAAAGCGAGCCCCAAAAGCGTTATCAGAGGAAGAAGCGCATTGGGAAGAACTTCCTTCCATAAGATGTGAGACTCAGAAAATCCTCTTGCCCGCGCGCCCATGACATAGTCCTGCCGTAGTTCTTCCAGCACAGTCGCGCGAACCTGCCTCGTATACTTCGATGCCATGACTACGCCGAGCGTCACCATGGGAAGAATCAGATTTTCCACAGAAACATCGCCGCCAACGATAGGAAATAGATTCAGCTTTAAAGCAAAAATCCACAGAAGCATAAGCCCCATCCAAAAATTAGGTACAGATACCCCCGCAAAAGTAAAGCCACGGATGATGTAATCGGCCCAGGTATTCTGCTTAACTGCCGTATATATTCCCAGTGGAATGGCAAACAAAAGCATAAAAACGGAAGAAGCAAGCGCAAGAATAACCGTAGCAGGCAAAGCTTCCAGAACCGCATCCAACACGGGCTTCTTCATCATAAATGAAAATCCGAAGTTTCCGTGAAGCACCCGTCCGAGCCAGCTCAGATACTGCATGAGGAACGGCTGATCCAGTCCCAGTTCATGGCGAAGCGCATCAATTTCCACCTGGCTGACCACGATATCTTCATTCCCTGCAATCATCTGGCGGACAGGATCTCCCGGTGCCAGCATAACCAGGCAGAATGTAATAAAACTGATTCCCAAAAGGACGAGAACCATCTGCCCAAGACGCATAGCAATTTGTTTGTTTGTCACACCTATCATCTCCACGTTGGCAAAATAAAAGCATGAATCGGGGAATCATTGATTCATGCCAAAACAAGGTAATTCAAATACCCTGATATTTTCCTTTAAGCTGTACCCCTGATTTGCTCCCCAAAGCGACATTGATACTTTACACACTTTTTAATATACACATTATATCACAATATATTAACATTGCAATAAAAATCCATAAATGTTTGCCGAACCTGCAGCTTACAGCCTATCCGATACATATCATTTGCCCATAGCATATATACCCCTATATGTATGCTAAATTATATTTTAGCCTTACTTAATCCATAAAATATTTTTTATCTGTGTACAAGCAGAAAATTCCCTGCAGATGCAGACTCATTCCCTTGTCTGCCCTTACGCATATTGAGTTCGATCTTTATATTTCTTATAATGAAGTGAAAAAGGATTTAATGTAAACAGGAAATGCATAGGAGGAACCATGGATCTGGATAAAATTTGCCGGGCTTTTAAAAGAAACCGATTCGACTGCACCATTTTCGAAACGGCAGAAGAAGCGGCCGCATATTTATCACAGGAAATACACGGTAAAACCGTGGGGATGGGCGACTCCATGACACTGGAGAACATGAAAATGTACGAACAGCTTTCAGAGAATAACGAAGTTTATGACGTGCAGCATATTGAAAACAAAGATTACACATCGAAAGAACGGATGGAACAATTTCTTTCCATGGCAAGGAAATGCCTCATGACCGATGTCTTCCTCACATCCGCCAACGCTGCATCGGAAACGGGCGAACTGGTAAACATCGATGGTACGGGAAACCGGATTTCAGGCTCCCTCTTCGGACACAGAAAAGTGTATTTTGTTATCGGTGTGAATAAAATCTGTCCTACTTTGGACAACGCCATTTTCAGGGCAAGAAATGTAGCCGCCCCAAAGAATGTAGAGCGGCATCACTATAAAAACGGCTGTTCCTTCTTCAATTATGAAAAATGCTGTGACTGCAGCGCGCCTGATCGGATCTGCAACGCTCTTGTAATCTACTACAAGAAGATGAGGAATATGGACATGGAAGTCGTCATTATCAATGAAGAATTGGGATTATAAAGATAAAAGCCATCAGCTGTGAGCTGTCAGCTGCAAGCTAAATATTCTTTTACGGCTTGAGTCATTACGGCAAGCGAGTATCCTCAATCGCACTACGTGCGCCAGCGAGCTCCTTCTGACGGCCGACTCCATGATCCTTGTATAAGACGGTAAGGTGTCATCCTGAACGAACGTGAAGATTTGTACCCGTGGTGAGGAAGGCGGTAAAATGTCATCCAGAGCGACAGCGAAGGATCTATTACCGTGGTGAGGAAGACAGTAAGACGTCATCAGTGTAATAGATTCTTCACTCCATGCCACTATTCCGTTTTTTCGTCTTTCTCACAAGGCATTCTTACCCCGTTCAGAATAACAATTGGATGAAAGAGCGTCATAATGAGGGAAACGTTAAACGTCATCCTGAACGAACGTGAAGGATCTGCTACCCGTGGTAAGGAAATCGGTAAGACGTTACCAGAGTAATAGATTCTTCGCTTTATGACACATTGCTGGTTTCCATCTTTCTCGCAAGGTATTCTTGCCAAAGCTCTGAATGACGATTAGGGGAAAAGCGCCACAATGACAGAAAACGCTAATCGTTATCCTGAACCGCACGAAGGAACTGTACACGTGGTGAGGAAAGCCGGTATGAGGATAAAAGCCATCAGCTGTGAGCTGTCAGCTGCAAGTTAAATATTCTTTTGCGATTTAAATCATTACGGCGAGCGAGTATCCTCAGCCGCACTACGTGTGCGCCAGCTCCTTCCAACGGCCGACTCCATGATTCTTGCATAAGACGGTAAGGTGTCATCCTGAACGAATGTGAAGGATCTGCTACCGTGGTGAGGAAATCGGTAAAATGTCATCCAGAGCGACAGCGAAGGATCTATTACCGTAGTGAGGAAGACGGTAAGATATCATTCAAGGTAATAGATTCTTCACTTTGTGTTACTATTCCGTTTCCCGTTCTTTTCACAAAGCATTCTTACCCCCGTTCAGAATGACGATTTTGAGAAAGCACGTCACTAATAATGGGGAACGGAAAATGTCATAATGAGGGAAACGTTAATCGTCATCCTGAACGAATGTGAAGGATCTATTACCGTAGTGAGGAAAGCCGGTATGAAGATAAAAGCCATCAGCTGTGAGCTGTCAGCTGCAAGCTAAATATTCTTTTACGATTTGAGTCATTACGGCGAGCGAGTATCCTCAGCCGCACTGCGTGCGCCAGCTCCTTATGGATAAGGAGCCCCGCTGCATTCCATTTTCCTTTTTAAAGTATTTAATGCGAACCGGTATTTAGGAAAGAGTTCCAACGGTAAGAATAGGGATTGGGTAAGCCTCCTTGTTTATAAGGAGGTGGCCGGCGAAGCCGGACGGAGGATACTGGCTTGAGGGAGTGACGCGAAAGGTCAGAATGACAATTTTAGGAAAGCACGTCACTAACAATGGGGAACGGAAAATGTCATAATGAGGGAAACGTTAATCGTCATCCGAAAGCGAACGTGAAGGATCTGTACCCGTGGTGAGGAAACCGCAAAATATACTTGCCCGAGACCTCTTTATATAAAAGCGCAAAAAAGCTTCTCACATTTAGGATATACTCCATGTTCTGCGAGAAGCTTTTTACATTTCATTCATTCCCCTGTCAGGCACTTCCGACCGGATGCGCCGGACAGCAGAGAGAAATCAAAAACATGAGCCGCCATCCGCTGTCAGTTTATCCGATATTGGAAATTATTTCTTTTTCCCGCCGAGATAGGCCGCCATGACGTCGGGGTTCCCCGCCACTTCCGCAGCCGGTCCTTCCATAACGATTTTTCCCGTTTCCATGACATAAGCATAGTCAGCAATCTGCAGTGCTTTTCGTGCATTCTGTTCTACAAGAAGAACCGTTGTCCCCATTTTATTGATATCCTTGATGACATCAAAAATCTGCTGGACGACAAGAGGCGCCAGCCCCATGGATGGTTCATCAAGAAGCATGAGCTGCGGTCTTGCCATCATGGCACGGGCAATGGCGAGCATCTGCTGTTCTCCGCCGGAAAGGGTGCCGCCAAATTGGTTTTCCCTTTCCAGCAGCCGGGGAAAACGCTGGAACACTTTCACCATATCTTCCCTGATTTCTGCCTTATCCTTTCTCTGGTATGCACCGAGTTCCAGATTTTCACGGACGGTCATGTTCTGAAGGATCTGCCGCCCTTCCGGCACAAGGACTACACCGGCATTCACGATATGGAACGACTTTTGTCCCGTGATGGATTTATCTTTAAAAAGGATCTCCCCTTCCGCGGGTTTCATGAGTCCCATGATGGTTTTCATCGTGGTGGACTTTCCCGCGCCGTTCGCTCCGATAAGGGTCACGATTTTACCTTCGGGAACAGAGAGGCTGATGCCTTTCAGCGCCGTGATATTTCCATAGCCGGCGACAATATTCTTAAGCGTAAGCAGCATTATTCATCCTCCTTTCCGAGATAAGCCTCAATAACGGCAGGATCATTCTGTACTTCTTCGGGAACGCCTTCCGCCAGTTTTTCGCCGAAGTTGACGACAATCAGGCGGTCGCAGAGAGTCATCACAAGGTGCATATCATGCTCAATCAAAATAATGGTCGTTTTATAGGTTTCACGAATTCCACGGATGAGTTCCGTAAGAGCTGCTGTTTCGCTGTCATTCATGCCTGCTGCCGGTTCATCCAGGAGGATAAGTTTCGGATGGGCAGCAAGAGCACGCGCGATTTCCAGCTTTCTCTGCTTGCCGTAGGGCAGTTCCGTGGCAGGGCGGTCCGCATCCTGTTCCAGCCCCACAAAGCGGAGCAGTTCCATCGCTTCCTTCCGCGCTTCTTTTTCTTCTTTCTTCTGTGCACCTGTGTGGAGGATACTGGCAAGGAATCCTGCTTTTAAATGGTCATGCTGTCCGACAAGAATATTCTCCAGTACTGTCATCCCTGTGAAAAGGCGGATATTCTGGAACGTACGGGCGATACCCCCATTGATAATCTGATAGGGTTTCTTCCCGCTGATCGACTGTCCGTCAAAAAGGATATTCCCTTCAGAAACCGGATACACGCCTGTGATCAGGTTGAAAATCGTTGTTTTACCGGCGCCGTTTGGCCCGATGACACCGAATATTTCCCCTTTCTCCACTTGGAAGGACATATTCGATACCGCCGTAAGACCGCCGAAACGCTTCACCACATTCTGCATTTCAAGAAGCATCACTTTTCCCCTCCTTCCACGGGAACGGCCTTCTTTTTGCCGAAAAGCGAACCGATCCACTTCACCGCGTCATAAGAAAGAATACCGTCCGGACGGAAAGCCATGAGTGCCACAAGCATCACGCCGTAGATGATATCCCTGTATTCCGCCAGGGAACGGAGCGATTCGGGAACGATAGTAAGCACTGCCGCGCCGAGGACAGGCCCCCACATGACATTGCTGCCGCCGAAAACTGTGTAGAGAAGCATATCCACTACACGATGCCACGAGAAATCCGTCGGACTGATAAAGAATGTGACATGAGCGTACAAAGCGCCCGCTACTCCCGCAAAAAACGCGCTGAAGAGAAATCCCATCATTTTGTAATACACTACATTGATTCCCGACAGAGAAGCAGCGTACTCATCGGCCTTCACGGCTGCCATGGCGCGGCCGATGCGGGAATGTTCCAGCCGGTACCAGAAGGAAATAATCAGCACCGTCAAAACCAGCAACACCAGACACACAAGAAGCTGTCCGCCCGTCTGTGAATCTATTTCCAAAGCATCCAGGAGCCCCCAGTCGCTTGCATAATCGGAAAGGACACTTCCCATGGAAGGAATCCCCGAATAGCCGAGTGCGCCGTGAGTGATTTCCAGATTCAAGGCGATGACTCGGACCACTTCACCGAACCCCAGCGTGGCAATCGCCAGATACAGCCCGCGGAGACGGATCGTCGGCAGTCCGATAACCAGAGCCACAAGAACCGCCATGACACCGCCAAGGAAAATCCCTACGGGCATAGGTACGTGGTACTGCGCTGTCAGAATGGCGGACGTATACGCACCGAAACTCATCAGCCCGGCATTTCCCAAAGAAAGGATGCCCGTGCAGAGCGTCATGTAAATCGTCATAGCAAGGATAATATTGATGCAGACAAAGGTGAGAACCTGCAGAAAATATCCATTCAGCAAATCTTCCATTATGGCCTTCCTCCCTTCCCCGCTTTCGCAAAAAGTCCTTCCGGACGAATGAACAGAATTAAAATGATAAGGCCGAAGGCCACCGCGTCACGATAAGAAGAAGTACCGTAAGCCACGCTGAATACTTCGGCGATGCCGAGAATGAAACCACCTGCCATGGCGCCTTCCACATTGCCGAGACCGCCCATGATGAGCACCGCCAGCCCTTTCAGCCCCATTGACGTCCCCATCGTCGGTTCAATCGCGTTGAAAGAAAGTCCGATCAGTACGCCTGCCGCTGCACCGAGGGCAGAAGCCAGCATCACCGTCAACGTAATGATACGGCCCGTATTGATTCCAAGAAGACCGGCCGTCTCCGCATTTTCCGAAGTCGCCCGGATCGCCTTGCCCACCTTCGTCCGGTTCAGCATGATTGTGAGAAGAACCATGAGCACCACTGCCGTCCCCAAGCTGATAATCTGGATACCGGAAATTTTAAAGACTCCCATATCCATCAGTTCATTGCCGAACGCAGACGGGAACGAACGGGTCTGCGGCCCCCAGACCATAAGCGCCACACTTTCAAGAAATGTGGATACGCCGATCGTACTGATGAGCGGCGCCAGATGCGTCGCCTTATGCTTACGAAGCGGACGGAGCGCCAGCAGCTCCAGCCCGTACCCCAGAACCGCGCCCCCGATCATGGCGCCAGCCAATGCAGGGAAAATATTCATTCCCGCTTCCGTTACCAGAAGCAGGCCGATATAAGCGCCTATCATGAAAATTCCGCCATGCGCCATATTTACGATATTCAATACCCCGAAGACCAGAGTATATCCGATAGCAATAACCGCATAAGCGCTTCCCAGCGTCAGACCATTGACAAGCTGTTGAAAAAACACGATAACTTTCCCCCTTCTTGAGAAATATTTCTTTGCCCAAACCTCAGACAAAACTTTGCAAAAACCATAAAAGGACTAAAAACCGCCCCTGCCGCACGGCAGGACACCGATGCAGCAGGGGCGGAAATCTCCGCGGTACCACCCTGTATTTATCACTCTAAGGAAAAAGAGGCAGAACTTCCCGATAACAGAAAAGCCCCCACCTTCATTGCTGAAGATAGGGGCGAACAGTCGCGGTACCACCCTACATTATACTCTTAATCCTTCCTCCGTAACGTGGATAAACGCCATTTTTTACTTATTTCAAAAATGGAGCTCTCAGGCGATAAAAAATAACGGAATGTACCGGCTTGCACCCTCCGCCGGCTCTCTGTGCCATGGACCGCCATCTTTCCTGTCCTGATCATTGCCTGTATCCCCTTAACGCGGGTAACGCCGATGATTACTTCATTCATCCTCGGAACTCCCGGGCGAGCAGGCATCTGCTTTCGTATCGGTTCCCACCACTCCCGACTCTCTATGACGAACCTGTCAGATACGTTTCCCGTTCACAGTCCTTGGTTTTTGTTTGTGATGTCAATTATATGCTGAAATATTTCCACTGTCAAGGGAAATATTAAAACATCTTTTACTGATTGAACATGAAAAAGAATATGATAAGCATGATTTTGTTCAGTACTATCTGTTAATAGGGCTCCTCTTTCTCAACCACATTACAATATCATATGAGTTACTTATCATTCATTACCTCAAAGATGACTATTTCATGTTAAATACGCACCCAAGGCCAACAATTGGGAACTAATGCAATTAGTTCCCAATTCGTCACTCAAAGTGCAACGAAGAGTCTATTTCTACTATTCAATCGAAAAAACAAAAATTTATTGCACTCACAATCATATTCTAAAAGATATATGTTTTACTTACTATAATCTACAAAGGAACCCCAATACGAATTTCAGTCACAATACCATCCTCTAATTCAAAACCCATTTGTTCATAAGAATCGACCGCATTATACATTATGTTCTGGATATTCTTTTTTCGTATAGTGGGTACTACAATATTTCCATAATTTCCATGATTCCCACCAAAATCCGGTTGTCCATAGGCATTAATAACTTCCTGTTTTGTGGATCCTACGTGAATTCCCTCAGGTGTAGTAAATCCATTATCAGCTGATACCACAACCATTTCTACCTTTGACGAATCAAACGCACTACTTCCACCCATAGATATAACAACTGAGTTACCATAACCAATTACGCCAAAATACGTTTTACGTTTAGAGGAATATTGATATGGATGCAGTACCTTGCAGGAACCATAAATTCTTTCCACATCTCCCTTAGTCATTCCCGACACAATTCCTCCCAGAGCAATTGAATTCAACGGAACTGCCGCCATAGCAATTTCTCCCACACATAATATCGACGCTAAAATAAACAAAAATTTCCCTCTCATAGAGTATCCCTCCTTTCAAAATATGATATTCATCTCTTAACCATTGTCGCTTTCCTTTTCCTTGCGGATGACATCATGGGCGCCGCCCTCCACGATGGAAGTCGCGGAAACCAGCGTAAGCTTCGCTTTCTTCTGGAGTTCGGCAATCGTGAGCGCACCGCAGTTGCACATCGTAGCCCTCACCTTGCTGCAGGTTTTAGCCACATTCTCCTTGAGCGATCCTGCATAAGGAACATAAGAATCCACGCCTTCCTCAAACTGGAGTTTTTTGTCCCCGCCCAAATCATATCTGGCCCAGTTACGCGCACGGTTTGAACCTTCCCCCCAGTATTCCTTCACCACAGTACCACCCACTGTACGCTTCTGCGTGGGAGACTCGTCGAAACGGGCAAAATAACGGCCCAGCATGACAAAATCGGCACCCATCGCCAGCGCCAGCGTGATGTGATGATCATAGACAATGCCGCCGTCAGAGCAGACCGGCACATACACGCCCGTCCGTTCATAGTATTCATCCCTTGCCTGGCAGACTTCGATCAAAGACGTCGCCTGCCCGCGGCCAATCCCCTTTGTTTCACGAGTGATGCAGATGGAACCGCCGCCGATGCCGACCTTTACGAAATCGGCGCCCGCCTCCGCAAGGAACAGGAATCCTTCGCGATCCACCACATTGCCTGCGCCGACCTTCACACTATCGCCGTACTTTTCACGGATCCATTGAATGGTCATCTTCTGCCATTCAGAAAACCCTTCCGAAGAATCAATACAGAGCACATCCGCCCCCGCATTGACAAGGAGCGGCACACGCTGCGCATAGTCGCGGGAATTGATACCGGCGCCCACGACAAAACGCTTCTCCGCATCCAGCATTTCATCTGGATTCTCACGATGAGAATCGTAGTCCTTACGGAAAACGAAACCGTAAAGGCGTCCATCTTCATACAGAACAGGAAGGGAATTGATCTTATTATCCCAGATAATATCATTGGCTTCGGAAAGTGTGATGCCGAACCTGGCAGTGACCAGCTTTTCAAGAGGCGTCATAAAATCGGCAATCTTCTCGCTGCGGTCCATACGGCTCACACGGTAATCACGGCTCGATACGATCCCCACCAATTTCCCGTTCGGTGTACCGTCCTCTGTAATCGCCACGGTAGAATGCCCCGTCTTTGCCTTCAGCGCAAGGATATCCGCCAGCGTATTCACAGGAGCCAGATTGGAATCACTGAATACGAACCCCGCCTTCTTTGCCTTTACACGGGCCACCATCGCCGCCTCATCCTCTGGCGTCTGCGAGCCGTAAATAAAAGAAACACCGCCGTTACGCGCCAATTCTACCGCCAGCCTTTCACCGGAAACCGCCTGCATGATGGCGGACACCATGGGAATCGCCAGCTCAATAGCGGGCTCCTCTCCTTTTTTGAACTTCACCAGCGGCGTCTTAAGAGAAACATTCGCCGGAATACATTCACATGAAGAATATCCGGGAATCAGAAGATATTCATTAAAAGTATGTGACGGTTCATTGATATAAGTTGCCATCATGTCCTCCTTCGGCAAAGAAATATAAAAGCGGTTATAGATTTTTACTATTATAGCCAAAAAAGCGGGGTAAATAAAGGGGGAAACATAATTTTAATCTCCTTCTGCTTATTTTATTACGCACCGCTGATTCGTTATCTGAAAACTGTCCCCGCACAGGCATCCATAGCCGCAGGAGCAAGTTGTTTCACTCATTTTTACGCGTCACTCCGTTCCTTTAAAAATGGTTCACTTGCCTTCTTATGAACAAGTACACACATCCATTCTAACCTTTCGTGTCACTCCCTCAAGCCAGTATCCTCCGTCCGGCTTCGCCGGCCACCTCCTTATAAACAAGGAGGCTTACCCAATCCCTATTCTTACCGTTGGAACTCTTTCCTAAATACCGGTTCGCATTAAATACTTTAAAAAGGAAAATGGAATGCAGCGGGGCTCCTTATCCATAAGGAGCTGGCGCACGCAGTGCGGCTGAGGATACTCGCTCGCCGTAATGACTCAAACCGCAAAAGAATATTTAGCTTGCAGCTGACAGCTCACAGCTAACAGCTATCAGCCAGCAGCTGATTCAAACACATACAAAAAAGACCTCTTTCGAGGTCTTTTTCATTGGTTCTATCTCTGATAACCCAAGTATTAGAACTTGTAGTTCAGGGAAACGTTCCACGCATCCTTTGCATCAGTGCTGGATGCCTCTGTATCTACATCGAATGCATATTCAGCATGGAGATAAACATTCTTCTGGAGAGTGACATCAGCCATAGCGTTCCAGAATGTTACATTGTCTGCATCACCATAGGTTGCTTTATTGGTCAGCTGGCTCAGAACATCTGTCTGAAGACCGGTGCCGCCGAAGTAAACACCATAATCTACATCATTGTAAGCCAGGCTCAAAGCGAAAGACCCCGGTTTTTTCAGATCCATCTTGCCATAGCCGATACCTGCGTTCCAAGCCCGATCATAGTCATGATCACCACTTGTATTCTTCCAGTATTCACCGAATACACGGAAATCACCTGCCGGTACCACCAAGTTAACACCAATCAAATTATCATGTTCATCACCGGTGAAACGAACATAATCTACGCCCAGCTTAGCAGCTTTCAAATCTGCACTGCCTTTGGCAAAGAATATATTGCGGTCAGTAATATTTGTTCCATAATCAGAAGCATTGAACTGTCCATAGCCTACGGTTGCGCCAAATCTATCCCCTTTGTAGGAAAGCTGTGCGCCGTCATAGCCATGAGCAGCATTATAGAGCCAGCCACCCTGGTTGCCGAAAGTAATCGGCTGACGGCCAAGTCTTACAGCGAAGTCACCAAAATTGTGGTTAACGAAAATCTGTTCAGCCTTAACTGCCGCATCTTTATCATCTTTAAAATTCATGGTTGCGCTGAAACAAGTCTGTGCATAGGTGCTGTCGTTAACAGCCGCCTTTGCCACGATACGCATACGGCCGTCCCAGTTATCGGTATCATTGGATTTGTTCTGATAACGCATACGGGCATCACCGGACCAGGAGATGTTGCCGACTTTCTTTTCCAGATTGCTTACGCGGACGCCGAGGTTCGCCAGTTCATCAGCATATTCCCCTGCTAGTTTGTCCAGGGTTGCTTTCTGTTCTGCATTCAGCTGGTCTTCACGAGCCATCA
>ERZ824480.181-NODE-181-length-100585-cov-67.414573_pt1 | contig 100585 bp, 84 predicted proteins | sample MGYA00519861_ERZ824480 | MGnify/ENA primary metagenome ERZ824480 (study PRJEB31778, sample SAMEA3449152) | human gut metagenome | biome: human gut; feature: human-associated habitat; material: faeces | place: United Kingdom | collected 2010/2012 ... | reverse complement strand
ATGCGGTGTCTTTGACCGTTGAGGCCGTCCATGCGGAGACCAAAGGCCGCAGGATATTTACGGTTTATGACTACCCGGAGTTCATCATTACCGACCCTGGAGCCGTGGCATTTTTTAAATACTTCACAAAGCAAAACCATGAGTAAATTAAGTGACGAGCAAAAGCAGGCCGCCCTTGAGGCGGGGAAGCAGGGCATGAAAGATGCCTACGAAAAAAGCAAAACTAAAACCGGCCTGAAGTGGTGGGAACGCCTTTTGTGGGTAGTCCTGGCAGGTGCTGCCTATGCGGCTTCCGCTCTGCTGGGTGGCTGCGGCCATTCCGTTGACGTGACGCCGAAAAAGACGGTGGTATGCAAGGACGGTTCCTGCCTGGTGCTGGAGCCGGGGCATATCTCCTATTCCCAGGCCCAGCCGGAAACGGACGTTCCGCCCGTCGTTCAATCCCTGAAAAAGTGAAGCCATGACCGGATCTGTTGTCAACGCGGGCCTGCTGGGGGCTAATGCCCTGTCCGTGATTGCGTCCGTCACGTCAGGCAACCCCTTTTTGGAGTACATTCAAAACGGGGCCAGCGTGGCCGCGGTCATGGGAATTTTTCTGTGGCGGGAAATGAAACGGGCGGAACGTTATGAGCGGCTCTATGATGACGAACGCAAAAAACGCATTGATGCGGAAAATAAGTGTTCCGGCTGTGAGTTCGTCCGCAAGGCGCATGAAGAATTTCTGGACAACAGGGACTAGTTCCAACTGTAAAGTTTTTCTTACCAGTTCCAACTATTTAACAATTAAATTATATGATTATCAAAGAATATCAGGAATTCAAACCCGTTCAGCGGGCCCTGGGGCTGAAAGCGGATGGTTTGCCGGGGCCTAAAACGCTGGCCGCCGTAGCTCTGAAATTGCGCTGTCATGAAATATGGTCCGCGGTCCAGGCCGCCGTGAACGTGACGCCTGACGGCATCCCCGGCCCTGCCACGGCCCGCGGCATTGCCGCCGCCCTGGACATTGCCCTGCCCCGGTCCTGGCCTGACCAGTCAACCGTCCGGGCCGGTCTTTCCATTTTTGGGCGGCCAGGGGACGAAAACAACCTTGTTTCTATTGTCCCCCCTTATCCTTTATATTATGAGGGGCGGCCCGTGAAAACGATCCGCGTGCATCAGGCAATCGCCCAGGACGTTCAGGCGGCCCTGGCGGAAGTCCTGGCCGCGTATGGCCTGGACCGGATCCGCGCGCTTCACCTGGACCAGTATGGCGGATCCTACAATGACCGCAGCACGGCCGGAGGCAAAAGCAAGAGCATGCACGCCTGGGGGATTGCCCTGGACTTTGACCCGGAACGGAACAGTTATTCCAGCAAGGCCCCCCATGCCGGGCTTTCCCGCCCGGAGTGTGAAGAATGGTGGCGGATTTGGGAAGCCCATGGGGCCGTTTCCCTGGGGCGGGAACGGAATTATGACTGGATGCACCTTCAGTTTGCCCGGCTGTAAATGCCGGTGTTGTGAATACCGGTAAAAAAGAAAGGCGCCCTCACAAACGGGGGCGCCTTTTTGTTATTTGGTTAAAACGGCTTCCGGATTCCGCTCCAGAATCTCCAAGAGTTTAGCAGCGGCTCCTGATGGGGTACGTTCCCCGCTTTCCCATTTTTTCAGGGTGGATATGGAGGTTCCCAGAAGTGCAGCAAATTCTTTCTGCCCCATTTCCAGGTTCTGGCGCATTTTTGCAACCTTGTTTTTTGCAATCCAATTCCGCCGGGATCCCGGAACAACCACCCGGATCCCCCTGGCGGGAAGATCATCCCCCAGCGCGTCCAGTAAAGCTTCTTCCGCCTGATCCAGTTCGGCATTGACTTCTTCCACGGTTTGACCGCTTACGCAGGGATGAGGGGTAAGCTCCGGGAGTTTCCCCAGATATTTCCCGTCCTCGTCGGACCAGTAAATGATTCTCGTGTAGTGTGCTTTTGTTTTCATCATATGTTCTTTCTAATTTTTTGTCAGGGATGAGAGTGGAGGAAGGGTTATTCACCCTTCCTTTGTTTTTTTGGCTTGCTCTGTCAGGCGTTTCACAGCTTTTTCCTGGTAGTGGTCGGCATCGTCCCCCAGTTGTCCACTAAGGACCCATGACAGGGAACCCAGCTTGAACACCCGGTGGGAGCCTTTACCGGGGAATTCTTTGAAACCCGCTTTCAGAAGGTCTTGCCTTAACTCTCTTCTCTTACGTGGCATGCGCGGATATTGCCACATTGTGTTCTTTTTAGCAAGCGAAAAGTGTACTTTGTGAACATTTTTTTATGTTCATCGTAAAAAAAGCCCCGGCTGGTAGAACAGCCGGGGCCGATTGTTTAGAAGGTGAACATGTGATGTTCGGCAATCAATACGCCCTTACTATGCTCTTTTTGCCGGATTTGTCAAGCGGGCGTTTGTCATGCTGGCGGTCTGGGGCGCGGCTAATAAGGCCGCTTTTTTATCATCATCAGGATATTTGGAACGTATATTTTTTACTGCGCTTCTTCCCGCGGGAATCCCATTTGACGGTGCGGCCGTCATTTAATTTGAATGTCTTACCTCCGTAGGTTGAATTAAGAAGGAAGGAAAAGCGTTTGTTGGATGCCTGGGTGAGTTTGTAACGGGGTATCTTGCTTTCATGCCCGTTTTCGTCCTTTTCCGTCACGTATTCCGTACGTGCGTCAATAAGAGATTCAAACGAATTGCGTTCAATGCAGATTTCTATGATTTCGTCCCACTTGATTTCTCCGTATGTTTCACCGGGCTTCAGGCGTGCCGCCGCCGTTTGAACCAAGTCGCGCATGTCCTGAAGGTTTTGGTCTCCGCCTCCGTATATTTCATCAGGCCGTTCCCCGAACGGATCGCCAATGCCAAGCAGGGAGACAATGCCCGCAATAATGGATGATGTGCGTTGAAACCCTGCTCTTGTTTTGTCCGGCATGGGCCGTTTTTGCTCTATCCAGTTGCGAACAAACGCATGCAGGCAGGCCAGCAGTTCCGCCCGGTTGCCGGAATCCTGGATGGTTTCAAGGTCAATGACGCGCTGAACCGTCCGGTCCTGTGGATTGGATTCCGTTAAATTCAGGTCGCATATCAGCAGGCGGGAAGCAAGGTCTGTGTTCCATTCCAAACTATTTCCGGTGATGAATACTGTGGCGCAGTTTTGTTTGGTAACGAGGGATTGCGTATGAAATGGGCGGATGTCTTGGGAGACAGAAGAAATGAAGGATTCCAAGCAGGTAGATTGCAGCTTGCCGCGCAGGTTGTCAAAATAGACGTAGGGCGTGCGGGTGTTAAGGATGGTGTTCAAGACGCCCTGAAGCTTCTCGTCGTCATAATACCATGGATGTTTGGCGTTATTGTTGTACGTGATGCCGGTGGCTAGGTCAGCCAATAGAGATTTGCCGGATCGCTGGGAATTGGAAGTATAGACATAGCCAAGACGCGGCGAAGACAGGGGGAGCATGGCGGAAGCGTACAGGGCGACGCAGGCGCAGGTGTGGACCGCAAATGAGCGGGATGTGGCGGATGTGGCCCGCTCCTGAAGGTCAGAGGAAGACCAATCCAGAAAGGGGAATTCCTTGTGCCAGTTGCGCCAGATAAGCAAGGCTTGCTCCAGCGGCATTTCCGTATCGTAGTCCACGGCGGTTTTCAGGGTGTAAATCTTACTTTCCGGATCATAGCCGCGCTGGTTAAGGTGGTAGGTGCCATTAGGGAGCATGGCCGGAGTGATTTGGTCGTGGATTTTGATCAATTCCGGGATGGCCGTGAGGAATTCCATTGATGAAAGGGTGAGCTTTGCCAGCGGTTCCTTCATGGGTTGGTAAACGAGCGTTGAATCATCTTTGGAGCGGAAAGCGCACGGGCAGATATATTTTTCCGCGGCGGAAATGAAATTGTTGGGGTTAAGGTACACGGTTTTGCCGTCGTCTGTGATATACACAGGAGAGCCGGCCAGATTATAAATAGGGGCATTGGCGCGTTGGAGGGCTATGGCAACGCGTTCGCACCATTGGGGGGTTGTCGTGCCATTTTTGGAGGGCATGGCAACTTTGATTCTTCCGTCCGGCGTAAGGTCGTCTCCGGCAGGGGCCGGTCCTGGTTGCTCCAGACCGGCCAGAAATTGCTGCAGATCCGCTCCGGAGGCGTTGGTTAGCAAATTTTGTAATTTGAGAATAAGTTCTTGGGGGGAAGTCATTTTTTGGGAGGGAGTAAGGGGGTGAGAGATTGGAGGGCAGCATTGAGGCCGTAGGTGGTGCAGGCTGCGGCGGCTTGCTGGATCAAGGGCACCGACCATTCATCCGGCCGGGCAACGATTTCCGCGGCGCGGGTTGTCCAGTCCTGTTCTACGTTGCGGAGCGGAGTGGCGTAGAGTAAGGGGCGCAGGGTAGGGCGCGGGTTGAAATACAAAAGTTCCTGAAGTTTTTCCTGGCCGTTTACGGTGCGATAACAGCCGGGCAGCCGCGGCATGACAAGATGATTTGTGAGGGCCTGGATGTCTGCGCCAATGAGGGCTAAGGCGGGCTTTATCTGGTCCACATACCCGCGCCATTCTTCGTGTGTGGCTGCTTCCAGGCGGAAGAGTACATGCAGAGATCGGGATCCGGAGAAGGTGATGGAGACAATGGGGAGGGGTAGAGTAATGAGTGCCTGGAGCCATTGCTTCACGTCGTCCATTTGATCTGATTCCAGCAAGGCATGACGCCAGGTGAGGACGCATTCTGAAGAGCGGCGGCTTTTTTTCCCGTCCCTGACGCGGAAAAATCCGTCCACGGGCTGCCCTAGGAAGATAATGCCGTCCGGCGCGGCCGTGGGAATGTGTTTGGCCTGGTCTGGCCAGAGGCATTGACCTTGCGTTTTTCGGTCGGCAAAAATGATTGTTTTTTCACCGCGTGCCGTATCAAACAGGGCGCGTAAATACAGATCCGGCGTAACTATGGCCGGATCTGTGGCGGAGATGTTGGCGAGGAAATAGCGGGATAATACTGGAGCCCCTTTTTCCGCCAGGGTGGCAATGACGGAAGAATCAAGCTGCGGGACTGGCGGCGGCCCTGTGGGGGCCTTGGGTGGCGGGTTGTATTTGGCTGGTCCCTTGGCTATGCGTTTAGAGGGGGGCAAGGTAGTCGGTTCCGGTTTTTTGCGTCCTTGGGATTTGTCGGTGCCGTAGTTACCCTTGGGGCGGCGCGCCGCGTCTTCCAACTTGCGCCGGAGTTCCTTTTCATTCCAAGGCGGTTCGCACCGGGCGTTAAATGATAACAGGATAGGCCAGGCTTCATCCAAAGATAGATTGTAGTCGTTTACAAGGATGCGGCATGCGCGGAAGGTTGCCGCATGGCCGCCAGAACCGGAAACAGCCGGTTCCAGGGTATCAATATGTTTTTGTGCGCGGGTGATGGCGTCCATGGTCAAAGGTCAAGATTGAGTTCCGGGTGTTTGCGTGTGCGGTGGGCGGGGGTGTCCTGCTTCTTTTTCCTGCGGCGTTTCTTTTGGGCCTTCCGGCTGGTCCAGGAAACTTGTGCGAGCTTGTGCAGGGCGGTTTTACCGTATTTGTCGATAAGAGCTTGAGCTTGGGCGGGTGTTAAGGAGTCCAGGAAAGCGTTGCAGGCATGCGCCCGCATGGATGATGCGCTGATTGTGTCGCTGGTCAGCAGAGCGAGATCGGAATGAGACAAGTTTTTTACTGATTCCGGGCAGTATAGTTTGGCGAGTTTGTAAACATTCCGGGTGACGCGTTGCGGGTGGTAGCCGTTACGGAAGATGATAGTGAAAATTCCGATAAGGATATGTAGGCGGGCGTCCGCTATTTCTTCTTTCACCACGTCAAGCTGATGATGATTCAAACCGCATTCATAGAGTTCTTTTGAGAGTTCAGGGAGGATGGGAGCGGCATCAAAAGGCGCATTCCATTGTTCCTGCGTTTCGCCGTAGGCGTGCAGCAGGTAGTCCAGCCAATCGCCGTAAACGTGTATAACAGAGGGGCTGGAACTCATAATGCACCCTCCTTCCAAGATAAGGCTTGCTCCAAAAGTGGAACTAAAAACAAGATGTTTACTACATTTTTTACTACGCTAAAGGCGTAAAATGTTGAAAGTAAACATGGAGGCGGGAGCGGGAATCGAACCCGCGAATAACGATTTTGCAGACCGTCGCCTTACCACTTGGCTACCCCGCCGCTGATGCTGTGCGCGGATACTAGGGAAAAGAACCGCGGGTGTCAATCTCGTTTTTGGAAAAGATGCTTTGTTTTTAAGTGAAGGACTCTCTGGAAACAGCCTTTTTCTTTGGCGGAACGGACAGAGAAGGAGAGAATGCTTGTTTTTTAAGGCATCATGATTGTGCGGCGGAATGCCGCCCGTGCCTGTTGTCAGATCTATATGGAGCAACTTTGTTCCAAAATGGCGTGAATCAGGATATAAAAATGCACCAGGAGTTTTTTTGCAAGTTCACGGCAGCACGTAAAATTAGAGGGGAGGTCGTTCCTCTTCGTTCCGAATGAGGGGGGACTACGTGTTAAACGTGTTGATGGGTTCAGGGAACGCCGCCAGAATACCGGAAGGCTGATGGTTCAGTCTTTCCAAAAAGTAAACAACAACAATAGCAATGAACAATTATATACCAATCAACAAGGCAGTTAATCCCGTCTGCATTTATCAAGGGAATGAGCCTCTTATCAGCAAGACGCTCGGAGTTGACGCGATGACGTTCAACTTTGACGGTTCGGCGTGTGAACACGCCACTTGCGCCGGAGCGCCGGAAATGTTCATCAAGGTCGAGGAAGACGACCTGTACTATTTCGGCGTGGAAGCCGACGACACAGGCAGCCTGACGATTGCCGGTGAGCAAGCTATAAAAAAGGATGGGACACCACCCAACGGCAAGCTGAATATTGAAACCGATTCCAGGTACCTGAAAGCGGGCTATTACAAGGTGGCCCTGTCGTGGACCAACAACGCCTACACCCCCGTCAGCAACAATGCCATTGCATTCAACGTTACCATGGATACCAAACCTATTACGGAAGGGAAGTATGAAGGCAACTCGACGATGAAGCGCGAATTCTCGTCGTCCCCCAAAATCAAATTGTGGACGATTGAAAAGGAATCCACTATCACCTGTGAGCCATCCAAGGAAGTGGAACTGGAATTTGAGAAACCGGAACCCGTCTATTTGGAAGGGAATGGTGACTGCAATGTAAGTAGCTTGAGACCTAAGATTTGCGTAACGGTTTGCAAAGATGAATCGGAAAACGTATGGAGGTGTCGTGTTGTTTCCGTTTCTGCCGGAGCCAAGCTAACTATGTATGAAGGCATTTACGTGAATCCCTATGTTGATCCCCCTCTCAATGAAGAAGAAGCCACCGAAGCGGTCAACGAAATGAACGGTTATCAATCTCGTGCAGAAGTTGGAACATGGCACACGCCGCAGGCTTCCCTCGCCCACGAAGAACACCACCGCCGTCAATGGGAGGATGCCTACAAGTTCTACTGGAAGGACTCCAAAATACAGGAAATGCTTGAAAAGCAGACTATCTCCTGCGACAAAGAACCGAACATGGATGAAGCCGTGAAGTTCATGCAGGCTCTTGCCAATGAAATGGCATTGGACCTTTGGAAAGAAACGTCAGACTATGTACTGGCGTTGCCGGATGATGCCAATGACAGACCCTATTGCGCCGGACAGGAAGTCCTGAACGAGGCAACCGCCTATGTCATTCGTCTGGCCGACGCGATGGGGTGGAACAATGTGCCCAGGTTTATCACGAAACCTGGAACGATCGAGCCTCCCTGTTTCATGCCTCCGGTCAGCGAAGGTGAAACTCGCAGCATGGCTGTTGCGGAGGAACCGGCGCCCTTGATCCTCTCCATGGCGGATACTTCCCAATTCACGGAAGGCAAAATCACAGTCCGCTTCCGCAACGAAGGAAACGAGCCTGTCCGGATTCCGGACGAAATCAACGACGAAACAGCCGATTACTTTTTCGTGACTGTATTGAGGACGGAACGGGGAGATGTCCGCATCCTGAACAGGGAAATTGGCACCATGACCTTCCAGCGACCCTTGAACTACCGGGAGCTTGCACCCGGTCAGGAATACAGCGTCACGATTCCGGTATGCCTGGATGAAGTCGATCTGGAAGGCTGGAAACAATGTTCTTGTGAACTCGAAACGCGCTACTATAATCAGCAGGGTAAGGATTGTTTCCTGGGCGTTCTCCGGGCAACGGCCAAGCTCGCGCTGCAATGAAAAAAATCTTCCAATATTTAGGACTTCTGGCAAGCCTGTCCCTCCATGCCGCGGCATGGGGGGACATGGCCGACAACGGAGTGGAATGTTCCGTGGTGATGGAAAAAACCGAGTTTGACGCGAGGGCGGCCTTCCCTGACTTCAAACTGGTGTTCACGAACAAGGGCGAAAAGACCGTGCGTCTGTTCGATGATTTCTATCCCCTCAAGGATAACGGCCCGAATATTTTCATAAAGATTTTTCAAAAACAAACACGAGGGCAGAAGAAAGAAGCTGCGTGGTACAACCCCAGGTATCAAATTGAGCGAGGACGTTTCTTGAACTTCATCACGTTGAAGCCCGGAGAAAAGCATGAAGTGCTCATTAAGGATGCGTACCTGCTAATGCTCTATCTTAAACCTTTTCGCCGTCTTATCAATGGTGAGAAATATGAGTTGGAAGTAATCTTTCGTGACGGATATGGAGAGCCCGGTGTTCGGAGGAAGTATGTAGGAAGAAAAGATTTCTCCGTGGTCGATCAATCGCCCTGGAGATAGTGAGACATTTTATTACAAGGTGGCTTTAAAGTATGAGAATAACGCTTACGATCCCTCTAGTGGCAATGCGGTCGCGTTCAACGTCACGATGTACAAGGAACCTATCCAGGAAGGGAAGTACGAAGGGAACTCGACGATGAAGCGCGAATTCTCGCCTTCTCCCAAAAGCTCGCGCTGCAATGAAAAAATCTTCCAAATTTTAGGGCTTTTGGCCAGCCTGTTCTTCCATGCTCCTGCATGGGGGGATATGGCCGATAACGGGATTGAATGTTCCGTGGTGATGGAAAAGGCTTCGTTCGATCCAAGAGCCGCTTTTCCGGACTTCAAGCTGGTGTTTGCCAATAAGGGAGAAAAGGCTGTGCGTCTTTTCGACGACTTCTATCCTCCCAAGGAACGCGGGCCGAATATGATCATCAAGATATGGAGTAAGGGAAACGGAAAGAAGGGAAAAAGGCCAACGGCATGGTATCTTCCCTCCTATCAAATGGAGCGTGTCGCGAATCTTATGCGCTTTATTACCCTGAACCCCGGAGAAAAATATGAAGTGCCCGTCAAGGATGCATACCTGCTGCTGACCTGTTTACAACCTCTGGCCAGCGGGAAAATATACGAATTGGAAGTACGTTTCCGGGACGAATATGGAGATCTGGGTATCCGGAGGGAGTATGTGGGGAAAAAGGATTTTATCGTCATTGATCAAACTCCCAGGTGAATTTGAAAAATTAATATAGCCCCGTTCATGAAATATGAACGGGGCTTTTTTGTGGAGGGGAGGCAAACCCTTTCTTTGGAATTTTAAACTATGAAGCCTGTGCTAAGGGGTATTCAGGGAATGAAATTTGAATGCTGAAATAAACGACGATGGACAGCAGGGGGACTCGTTTTTCCTGTAAATCCAGGGAAGGGATATTTCCGTAACATGGACGGGGAAAGTTTCAGGAGCCGGTTGTGTCCGCCCGTGCAGTGTAAAGGCCGCTGTCAGACTGGCCGAGGCTCCCATTGATGCAAGTGGTTCGTGCGCGTTTTCTAACGGCTGGATAGAAGTTGTTTCAACTCCGGAAGGCGAAAGTGCAGCGGAGGAAGTTCTTGCTCAAGCTCAGCTGATTTTTCTTTTCTCAGCATTTCAGCCCGTTCTTCCAGTTTTCGGGCTTCTGCCAGAATTTTGCGTATTTCCTGCCGGCCCCGGCCTATATGGGCGACGGCCCGGGAAGGATCCGGAGTAAAATCCGGTCCTCCCTTTAGATATTTTTCAAAGTATTGCTGGTAGCGTTCCGCCAATTCCCTTCCTCTGGCAAAAAGCTTGCGGTCTTCTGCCACATAGGCCGTCACGGCGGGATCCACGTTTTTCGTGCTCAGGTCCGCCAGTTCTTCGTCCCTTTCCCGCAACAGGTCAGCCGCATCCCTGCTGCTTTCTTCCAGGCCCGGAAGGGTAGGGTTCTTTTTCAGTTTCAGGAGGCGTTGCACCAGTGCGTCGCTTTTTTCCGAGTATTCCGTATTGATGTCCGCCGCCTTTTTCCAGTAGGAGACGGTAGGATCACCGCAGGAGGCCATCAGGAACGCGGCCAGCATAGGGAGCATACGCCGCAGGAAAACAGAGGCATTCATTTATCTTTTGTAGCATGCCCCAGGCGGGAATCAAGGGTGTTTTCCGTTTTCCCTGTTGCTGTTTCGCGTTGAAAAGCGGTGAAGCTTAATTGATTTCAATTCCGGAGTTTTTCTTTTCCACCGGAGGGGGCATTTCCACCACGCCGCAGCTGTTTCCGGGGGTCAGCAAAATTTCTACTTCCAGAGGCAGGGTCGTATCCGCCAGCAGCCCTTCCGGGATGGATATGCCTATGGGAGCGGAGCTTTTGCCGGGCAGCACTTCCTGGGGGGAAATGATATCCAGAATGAGGCGCCCATGTTGGAGAATATTGATTTTACTGATGGAGAAGGCATCCTTCAGGCTTGTGTTGTGCAGAGTAACGCCCTTGAGCTGGGACGGGGCGAACGGCCCTGGAATAGTGAAGCGCAGAATGGTGTTTTTTTCTCCGGTAAGAGGAAGGGGAAGCCAGTACGCCGCGATAGGCGCGTTGGGATTCAGGCTGTCCGTGGAGTAGGAAGATCCATTGAGGCGTTCCATCATCAGGCTGGAAAGTTCCGGGGAGGCGGGTACGCCCCAGCCCTGGGAGTACATGAGGGAAAGCAGGTACAGGGCCTCCTGGTCCCGGTATTGGACCGCCATTCTCAGGAAACGCGCTGCCTGGGCGTAATCCCGGGAGGCAAGGGGAGGCTGCTGGGGAATGCGGGGAAAATAGGAGGGGATGTCCATGAGCAGGATGCCCAGCTCTTTCATGGCTTCATAGCACCCTCCTGTGGCGGAACGGTAAAGCCATTCCACGCCTTCTTCCGGCCTGGAACCGCCGGGACAGTCCGGAGATATGAGGGTTTTCCCCAGTGCCTGCTGGGCTATCGGGTAGCCGGCTTTGGAAAGTTGCTCCAGGGCCGGCAGCATACCCGGCATGGAATTTGCCTGGTCGAGAATATTTTTGTTCTCCGGGGAGGGCGCGGCGATTGCCGCCACAAGATTTTTGTAGGCCGGGTCATGGAGCAGGGCTGGTTCCGGCACGGGAGGAGCAGCGATGAAACGGATTTTCGGGAAGGCTTCCTCCGTGCGTTTCGTCTCGTTTTTGAAACATGCCATTTGCATGGGAACAGCCTGGTGGGCGGCATTTTCAAAGGAGTACGTGTAGGTGCGGTCCGTGGACAGTTCCGGAAGTGCGGGAAAGAAAAAGGTGGAGGTGGATTGCCCCGGCACCGTGAAGGAGGGGACGGCATTGATGGAGCGGTCTACCAGGACGCCGTTGGAGTCCCGGATGGTGAGGTACAGTTTTTCCCCGTTTGCTGCCGGGGGAATGATTTGGAGATAAATGCAGGAGATGCGCAGTTTTTCCGGCAGGATGGGAGGAAGCCCGGAACGGGTCAGGATGGTGTCGTCAAGGCGCAAACGGAACTCCGTCAGCGACCGCGGTTCCAGCGCCGCGTCTTCCGTTATTTTGAGTTCCGGAATGCGGATGGATGCCAGATCCCGTGGCGGCGGTTCCGGTTCTCCCACGTTGGAGCTTGCCGCGGGCTGCTGGATGGCTTCCTTGATGGTATTGATGGTAGTGCCCATAGGGGCTTTTTTCATGTAATCCAGCAGATAAAATGCTCCCGCTCCCAGCAGGATGGTGCATGCGCTTCCTACCAGCAGGGACATCATGTGGCGGTTGCGGCGAAGAGCGCGTGCGGACTGCCTGCGTGAGGCGGAATGAAGACCGTCCGTTCCGGTGGCGGCCTTTCTGCTGCCGATGTTTTTCCCGGCGCCGGGAGTTGGCATTCCTTCCGGATGGGCATGGCGGAGGTCTGCCGGGAGGACTTGAATAGTGGCGGAGGATTCTTCCCCGGAAATGGCGCAAATGTCGTGAATCCATTCGCCGGCAGTCTGGTAACGGCAATTGATCTGGGGGGCCAGCGCCTTGTCCAGGGAAAGCAGGAACTGCCTTGAATAATAGCGGGTGAGCACGGGATCGCTGTGCAGCGGCTGCATTTCATCTTCCGCCAGGCGCGCTTCCGCGCGGTCCGGAGGATTTCCTGTAAGCAGGGCGTAAAAAGTGGCCCCTACGGAATAGAGATCGCTCCACGGGCCGATATTCGTTTTGCCCAGCGCCTGTTCCGGGGAGGAATACCCCTGGGTGGTCAGGACGGTGGCGGCATGAAGTTTCAGGGCATGCCGTGCCGCTCCGAAGTCGATCAGCACGGGCGTGCCTTCCTCCGTCAGCAGGATGTTGCCGGGTTTGATATCCCGGTGGTAAATGTGCCGGGAATGGAGATAGTCCAGAATCCGGAGCAGGCGCGTCAGCAGCCCCTTGAGTTCGTCTTCCGTATACCGGTGCCCGGTGCTGTGAAGTTTTTCCCCCAGATAATCCAGGGAAAGGCCGGTAATATGCTCCATGGCGAAGTAGGCCGTGCCGTTGGCTTCAAAGACGGAAAGGATTCTGACGATGCCGGGGTTGTTGAGCTCCGCCAGCGTCTGAGCCTCGCTCAGAAAGCTTTTCAGAGCCCAGGTGTAATTTTCCAGATCGTGTTCATTATTGGGCCGGATATGCCCGGTCAGAGGGTCCCGGTAGGAGTATCTTGAAGGGAAGTTTTCCTTGATAACCACGTTGCGGTTCAGGAACAGATCCTTCGCCAGGTATGTGATGCCAAAACCTCCGCTACCCAGGACGCGGATGATTTCATATTGTTCCAGGCGCGTGCCGGGAGCCAGCTCCCGCTGGTAAACGAAAAAGGCCCCTTTTTCTTCCGCATGGGGCAGGGGCGGACGTCCGGGCAGAATCTGTTCCAGGCCTGTCGTCGGAGCGGGAGGCGGGACTTGCCCTGTCACCCGGGGCTGGTCGTCTGGCTGGCCTTCTTCTGCTGGCATGAGGGGAAAGTTCCTGAAACGGAGCTGGAGCATTCTTATATGCCGTGGAAGTCAAGTCAAGGGGAATGCCTGTTTTCCTCCGTCTCCGGGGGGGCGGTATGGAAGATGTTTTCCTGACGTTAAATGGACGCAACAAACCCGGAAGGCAAAATGAAGGAGGAAGTTTTCTGCGGTGCCCTTTCTGCCTGTTCCTCTCGCAGAGGTTTGCGGCATTCCGGGAAGCTTGTTTCTTCAAATGTTCAGGGTTTATGGCGTTTGATGAATTCCCGGGCTGCTTTCAGGTAGGCGTCCGCCGCAGCTCCGGAAGGATCGTGTTCAAAAATGGTGTGGCCGAAACTGGGGGCCTCCCCCAGCCGGATGGAACGGGGGATGACCGTTTTGTACAGCATCTGGGGCAGATGCCGTTCCACCTGGTCGATGACCTGGCGGGAAAGATTGGTGCGGCCGTCATACATGGTCATCAGTACTCCTTCATGCCGAATGCGGGGATTGGCGCCGCTGGCGCAGATTTGCGCCGTCACGTGCAGAATCTTGGCCAGCCCTTCCAAACCGAACCATTCGCATTGGAGGGGAGTCAGCACTTCGTCGCAGGCGGCCAGGGCGGAGGTCATTAAAACGCCCAGGGAAGGTGGCGTGTCCATGATGCAGTAATCATAGGTGTCTGACTCCCGCAGGGGAGCGAGCGTTTCCCGGAGGCGGGTCAGATGGTTGCCGGAACGGGCCAATTCTATTTCCACGCCGGCCAGGTCCATGGTGGAGGGGATGATATCCAGCCGTTTCCTGCCGGAAGGCAGGATGCACTCTTCCGCCGGAAGCTGGCCGAGCAGGGCCGGATACAGGCTGGGCATGTCTTTTCCGTCAATGCCCATGCCGCTGGTGGCATTGGCCTGCGGGTCCAGGTCAATGACAAGGATTTTCTTTTTCAGCTGAGCCAGGGCGGCAGCCATGTTGATGGCCGTAGTGGTTTTTCCCACTCCCCCCTTCTGGTTGGCGATGGCGATGATTTTCATTCAGGAAAAGGATGCGGAAAAATGGTAGCATAACGGGAGGCCCTTTCAATCATTTTCCCGGAGAGCCGGAAGCTCTCTCAAGCCTCAGGGCTTTCCCCCTTGGGGGGGCGGTGTGTTTCAGAGGGGGAAAGAGCGGGGAAAACCGCTGCCGCAGATACGGCGTCAGGGAGCTGTTGGAATGGCGGGGCGTTCGGAAGACAGGATAAGACGGAAGCCCAGCGCGTTATCCCTCGTATTTTCCGGCAGGGGAGTGCGGATGGAAGTGGTGAGCTGTTTGGGGCGGAAGGACAGGTAGCTGCCTCCGCGGGCGACGCCGTAGTTGCGGATGGGGAGGGATTCCGGCCCCCCGTAGGAATCGTCTACCCATTCCATGACGTTTCCTTCCAGGTCGTACAGGCCCAGGTGGTTGGGCGGAAAGGTTTTTACGGGGGCCGTATACGGCTGTCCGTCGTTATATCCTACGATAACGCGGGAGGACGGCAGGTAAATCAGGGCGGACTGGTCCGCAAAATTTCCCGTTTTATCAGGCGGCGGCCATGAATACCCCCACGGGAAGGCTTCCCGGGAGTTTTCATGAGGCAGCGTCTTTTCATAGGGGGAGGCTCCCTGTTCATCCGTCAGACGCACCCAGGAACTCCATTCCTCATCCTTGGGAAGACGGTAGGAGTCGTGCTGATCAATCAGGCCCAGGGCCCGCTCTTTGCTGGTAAGCCATCTGGCGAAGGCGCGCGCATCCTGCCTGCTGACATTCACCACCGGGTGGTCTTCTCCCTGGGGAAAGCCGGGCCGGGCCGGAGCTTTCCTTCCGGTAGCTTTCAGGAATTCCTGAAAGTCCTTTACGCGCACTTCGTGGGTCATGACCAGAGCATTTCCTCCCACAGGGACCAGTTTGATGCCCAGGCTGTTGGTCCAGGGCGAGCCAAAAACGACAGACTTGTCCGGTTCCAACTGCAGGGAAAGGTATAAGTCCTGCGGATCCAGCCCCCTGCGACGCATGGTGGCGTGCCCCGGCAGTTTGATTTCAATGACGTAGGGAACCTGGTTGACGTATTCTTCAATGGGGGTACGTCCGATGAGCCTGTTATTGAAAAAGACGCTGGCTCCCGGCGGGTTAGTGGTGACGGTAATGGGCACCTGGAACACGCGGGTGACATTCAGGACGTAGGCATTGTGGTTTTCCGTGCTGCCGGAAGCCTGCGGAACCGGATCCGCATTGATGGAAAATTCCTTGCCCAGCAGCCCCTCCCGCTCGCATTTCTTATTCAGCCACGCCAGGTAGGCCGTGATGCCGTCCTGCGTGAGCAGGGCCACATCTTTCTCCGGATGCTCCGGTTCCGTCTGTTCCCTTTTCATCTGGAAGTTCCCTTTCTGGCGGTCCTCCTTCAGAAATTTGTTGAACAGGGCGGCGGTAAGGGGGCCTTGCGCCACATGGCGCGTTTCTGCGGGCAGGTACGTAACACCCTCCGTATCCTTCCAGGGCTGGCTGTCCGTAGGGGGATGGTACTCCTTCAGTACGCCGCCCAGGGCCAGCGTGGCCCCTCCTTTGACGGTTCCCGCCTCTTCTTTGTCCGCAAACCCCGATTTCTTGATGGTATAGGCTACCGGGGAGCCGGAAGGCAGTTCAATGGGGCCATAGGGAGTTTCATCCAGATAGTTGCCGTCCGCATCATACACGGACGCTCCCGCCGGGGAGCTGGTCACCAGCACGTATCCGGTCCGGGATTCTTCTTCCGGAGCGGATGAGTGGATATCCGGATGAATATCCGAGGCAGGTTCCTCCGGCGGATGCTGGCTGTTGTTGAGCCATAAAGCCCCCCAGTAGGCAGTCAGGGCTCCGGCGGCGGCTGCAGCCAGAAGTTGGAGGGTCCGTCTGAGTTTGCGGCGTTTCTTTTTCTTCTGAAGACGGAAACGGGAAGGCACTTCATATCCCCGGAGGGCGTCTATTTTTTCCGCCAGCTCCTCTGCGGAATCAATGGGGCATTCTTCAATGCGGGGTTCCGCCGCCTGGCAAATGATGGTGTTGAAGGCCTGCCATTTCTTGCGCACGGTGCCTTCCGGCAAGTCATCCGGGAGTTCGGGAAAATCCATGCGGTCCTTTCCCGTGCTGATTTCATACAGAACCTTGGCCAGCGCGTAAACGTCCGCCCGCCGGGTGCCGGGGCCGTCGGGGGGGATGAATCCCTCCGTCCCTACAAAGCTGCGCTGGTCCAGATGGGCCACCAGGCCTATGTCCGCCAGTTTGGGGCGCCCGTTGACAAAGATGACGTTCGCCGGCTTGATGTCCCGGTGCGTCAGGTTCTTGCTGTGCAGGTACAGCAGGGCGTGGGCCAGCTGGCTGCCTACCTCCAGGCAGTAATCCAGGGGCAGAGGCTTGTTGCCGGAAAACTTCTTGTCCGTCTGGAGCGTGCGCGGAATATATTCGTCCGGTGTAATATGAACTCCGGTGCGGGCGTCGTCGCCCAGTTCCATGACGTAATAATAAAACGGGGAATCCTGGTCATGCCTCCCTACATGCAGGATATGGACCAGCCCCGGATGGTTGCGGGCGATGGGTTCATACTGGAGAATGCCCTCAAATTCCCGGTTGAAAGAGCGCTCGTCTTCAAAATCCTCCCTCCATACGATTTTGACGGCGCGCCACGCCCCGGTCAGGGATTTTGCCAGCCATACTTCTCCGTACGCGCCGCTCCCTATCTGGCGCACAACTTCATGGTCCGGAATGGAGGGAGTGGGACGCACCACCCGCTTGACGGGCAGCGTCGGCAGGTTGCCGCCGGACATGGGTGATGCGTCCGAAGCCATGGAAAGCGCGGGAATCAGGAAATAACGCCCAGGTTTTTACCTACCTTGCAGAAGGCCTCAATCGCCTTGTCCAGCTGTTCGCGGGTATGGGCCGCAGAAATCTGCGTGCGGATGCGGGCCTGTCCCTTGGGAACGACGGGATAGAAGAAGCCGACGGCGTACACTCCTTCGTCCAAAAGCTGGGCGGAGAATTTCTGGGACAGGACGGCATCCCCCAACATGACCGGGGAAATGGGGTGGTCCTTGCCGCCGATGGTGAATCCGGCTCCCGTCATGGCGTCACGGAAATACTTGGTATTGGCTTCTACGCGGTCGCGCGCTTCCGTGGACTGTTCCAACAGGTCCAGCACTTTGATGGAAGCGGCTACGATAGCCGGGGCCACGCTGTTGGAGAACAGGTACGGGCGCGCCTTCTGGCGCAGGACATCCACTACTTCCTTCGGGCCGGAGACGTAGCCGCCGGAAGCGCCTCCCAGTGCCTTGCCCAGGGTACCGGTGGTGATGTCTATATGGCCGAACAGTCCACGGTATTCATGCGTGCCGCGGCCCTTTTCGCCCAGGAAGCCCGTGGCGTGGCAGTCGTCAAAGTGGACAATGGCATTGTACTTGGCTGCCAGCTCGTGAATCTTGTCCAGCTGAGCAATGATGCCGTCCATGGAAAAGACGCCGTCCGTGGAAATCAACTTCACGCGCGCTCCGGCGGCGTCCGCTTCCTGGAGCTTGGCTTCCAGGTCTGCCATGTCGTTGTTGGCATAACGGAAGCGCTTGGCTTTGCAGAGGCGCACGCCGTCAATAATGGAAGCGTGGTTCAGGGAATCGGAAATAATAGCGTCGTCTGCAGTCAGGAGGCCTTCAAACAGCCCGCCGTTGGCGTCAAAGCAGGAGGGAAACAGAATCGTGTCTTCCGTGCCGAGAAATTGGGTAAGACGTTCTTCCAATTGACGGTGAAGGGTCTGCGTGCCGCAGATAAAACGCACGGACGCCATGCCGAAACCCCACTGGTCGATGGCTTTCTTGGCGGCTTCCATCACTTCCGGATTATTAGCAAGGCCCAGATAATTATTGGCGCACATGTTGATGACGGAGCGTCCGTCCTTCAGCGTCACCTGGGAGTACTGCTGGGAGGCGATAAAGCGTTCTTCCTTGTAAAGTCCTTCCGCACGCAGTCCGTCCAGGGTGGAAGTGAGGATGTTTTTGAATTCGGGGGTATACATGTTGAATAATGGAATATGAATTGAAATAGTCAGCAAGTGAACGATCAAGGATCACACGGTTGCTCCCGCATCATTATCACAACGGAAGCGGGAGGAAAAGCTTAAAGAATACGGCTTGATGCCCGGAGGCGGGAGCCGTCCTTTCCCCGTGCAAAGTAAAAAAGCGGCAAGGGCGCAGGCATCCGCGCATTACCTGAAAAAGAAGGCAAAACATCGGAAAAATCAGCATTTCCCGGATACCGGGCAAAAAGAAAAGCCCACGCCCGTTTACGGAAAAGGGATTTGATGCACCAGTGGATATTCGGATGCGCTTGGAAAAAATAAAGGCCGGAGCTGATTTGCTCCCTTAAACCTCCATTACCGGTCCGGTTATGCAACCATCCCCCCCGTTTTCTTACGAAGCCGCGGATTTGGCTGAATTCCAGCCCTTCGCATGAACCTCAAGCCGGAACCGGTTTCCGGCAGGGAGAACTTTCCTTTTTCTGGACGCCATGGGGAAATCTCTGCGATGCTGGCGTCCGGAGCAATTCCTATGATCCGTTTCAGGATACCTGGAGGGAAGGAGATGAATATGATGTATCCCGGTACAAGGGGAAAGGTCCATTTTTTTCGGAAGCCGGCCCTTCAACGTTAGCTGCTGTTCAGAATGGTCTTCAGGGGCAAATGCCCCCTCTTTGCCCCCCACCTTCAGGTGAATTTCAGGGAATCTTTTCTGGAGCGCCGGGCAGTACTGTTTCCCCCTCCTTCTGAATCTGTTGCCTCCGTGGGGAAGGACGGAATAAAAAAAGTTCAGCGTTCCCCATCCGGCTTAAAGGGAGGAGGCCGCAACCTGGGGTTTCTTGGCGGTTCAATCCCCGGTTTTCAGGGAAAATTCCATCATCCGGTCCCCCTCGAACGTGAAAAACGCCTCAAACCGTTTCCCGTCCAGCATGGCGGGCAGCCAGAACCGGTCATCCTGCCACATGAGGTCATAGGGAATCCCGTCCACCGGACACCAGAAGGGCTCCGCCTCGGGGGTTTCCGTGGGGGTGCCTGTAAAAGACGTCGCCATAAACACATGGCAGCGGATTTCCGGAATGGTGCCGCAGGCAAAGGAAAAATTCAGCACGCCCATTTCCCGGGCATCCTCAATATCAATGTGAAGCTCTTCCCGAACTTCCCGCAAAACGCATTGCAGGGCCGTTTCCCCCGGTTCAAACTTTCCGCCGGGGCCGTTCACCTTGCCCGCGCCGATTCCCCTCTTTTTGCGTATCAGGAGAATCCTTCCTTTCTGCACCACGAACATTAACGTGGCGAGAATATCGGGGGTCCACTGTGCGGGCCATTGAAAGCCGCTGCTTTTTTCTTGCATGGGCGCATATTACAGGATGGGAAGGGAATCATGAAGAAAAATGCGGAATACTGTGACCATCACACATGCTTGAAAAGGGTTGAATTCTCTTAAAGAAGCTTGAAATGCCTTGAAAATGCGTGTTTGTTGCGGAGGAATGGGAGGGAGCAGAAGAAGTCGCGCCCATAAATGCCCGTAAGGGGGCATTTCCTGAGTGGAGGGCGTTAGGGATATATGCCATACTTGTTCACATTCGGATGCTCCATCAACCTTCGAGGTTTCTGCAGGGCGGGATAAAAAGGGAAATTCCTTTTCCGCCATGACTGGAATGAATCTCTTTTTCCTTTTCCCGCAAGGCCGTCGCGTTCTATGCTTCTTTATCTCTCCCGGTTTATATTTCGCCGGAAGGTTTACTTTCAACATTTGCAAAAGCATGTATGACGTCGTAGCTCTCGGAGAATTGCTGATAGACTTCACTCCCTGCGGAATAAATGACCGGGAACTGCCCGTTTATCAGGCCAATCCGGGCGGAGCGCCCTGCAACGTCCTGTCCATGCTGTCCAGGCTCGGGCGCAAAACCTCCTTTATTGGCAAGGTGGGCCACGACATGTTCGGGAAAATGCTTCGCCGCACGCTTCAGGAAGAAGGCATCGGAGATTCAGGTCTCGTCGCATCCCGGGAAGTCAATACGACGTTGGCTTTCGTTCAGATTGACGAACACGGAGACCGTGAATTTTCCTTTTACCGTAATCCCGGCGCCGATATGAAGCTGACTGCGGGAGAAGTGGACCTTGAATTGGTGGAGCACGCGCGCGTCTTCCATTTCGGGACGATTTCCATGACGCATGATGATGTTCGGAGGGCTACCCGGCATGCCGTCAGCCATGCGCGGAAAAAAGGAGAACTCATCTCTTTTGACCCCAATCTCCGTCCGCCCCTGTGGCCTGATATGAAACTGGCCCGGGAACAAATGCTCTACGGATGCGGCGCATGTGGCATCATGAAAATAGAAATGGAGGAACTTTTCTTTCTCACCGGCTGCGCCACCATGGAAGAAGGATTGAGGATTTTGCAGAGGGAGTTCGACAATTTGCGCCTTATTCTGGTGACGGGGGGTAGAAAAGGAAGCTGGGCTGCCTATGAAAGCAAACTTATTCACCAGCCTACGTACTTGAATGTCAAGACTATTGACACAACAGGAGCCGGAGACGCCTTTTTGGGATGCTGCCTGGACCGGATTTTGGAAACCGGGCTGGAAAACCTGACGGAAGGCCAGTTGGCGGACATGCTTTTATTCGCCAATGCCGCCGCTTCCATTGTGACGACACGCAAGGGAGCCATCCGTTCCATGCCGAGCCGTGAAGAAGCCGTGGCCCTGATGGCGGAGGGTTTTTAACGGATGCCGTAAGGGCCAATCCTTTACTGATTACGTCCGGATTGTTTCCGGCAAGTAAGAGTTCGGGGGGGCCGGAAGTGGGGAAATGCCTTTCTTTTTATAGCGCATGCCCTCCCCTGTTGATAAAAAATGTGTTGCGGCTTATTTTCCCGCCGCCGGCAAACGAAAACCGCAAGAGCTGAAAACCAGCAACTTGCGGTATGAAAGAGGATGGTGCTCGGGAGGGGACTCGAACCCCTACGGTTTATCACCACTAGATCCTTAGTCCTATGCATTACTATTGATTATCAATAATAAATGTTTTTTAACTCCTCTCGGCTACCAATAGGCTACCAAACGTGCAGAAGCAAGCCCTTTTTGAATGCCTTTTCGCAGGTGTAAAATCTGCCCTCTTATGTCTTTTTAAGAGATTGGAAATTTACTCTATATTCAGAATTCACTGCATTAGTAAATTTCCGAATATGGAGTAAATCAAGCGAATGCAAGAAGGGTTTTGTTGGTCGAATGAGGTTGAGTATTTTCCTAGGACAACTTCACCATGTCCGCTAATTGCAGGAAGTACTCTGTCGACCAGATATTAAGCGTGTTCTGATCTTTGATGAAAGGCATGACATCGTCCTTTCCAGAAAATTCAATTCGTTCTTTTTCTTGTTCGTCTTTTCGGCACATGCCCGGATAATGGAGATATCCATCCCGGTGATCATGTCCCAGTCAGCTCTCAGGTACTCATTCAAATAAGACCGCATGGTCTTCATCGACTGAATGTGGAGATTGGATGAAGAGACAATCAAATCGCACAAAGCTTTTTCGGGAGTCGCTGTCAGGTAGAAATACCCTTCTTCCGTCTTTTGCCGGGTCAGGCCAATCGGAAAATAAGCCTCGGGCGCCTGAATGTGTACTCGTAACGACCTGTCGCATTGTCAAACACCTTGCTCCGCTTCATGCAGGAGGACTTGAGAAGAGCCACCCGTTCCGGTATCACTCCTGCCCTGGATAATACCGTTTCATAAGAAACATAGGAGGAATGAAGAAGATGGTTCGCGACAAGTTCACGAGAATAAGTGCCCTCCCCTTCTTCAGGAAGACACAGGTAAATCTCCCGGCGAAGATTGAGAATGACGCCTTCTCTCTGCAGGAGGGATATTTTGACCATGGGAACCTTGTACTCCTTAAGCGCAGACTTAAGGGCATGTGTATTGACAGGGACAGTCTCAAACTATTTGGACGGAAAAGAAGCCATGTGATCGAATAGAGAAAAGTTAGCGAGAATTGCAGGAAAAATCAGCTCAAAATGAAACAAGTGTGCAAAAATCGCTAAAATTGATGACGAACGTGAAGAATATTCAACGGTAACTCTGTCAATGAGAGGATAAATGCTCCCCTTGTAATCGCTCCCTCGTCGTACTGAGGTTGACAAACCAGATATTCCCAGACAGTGCTCGCAAGAACTCTTTCCGATACCTCTTTTACTGAAGATTGCTTCATTAACAACGCAACAAAGCCTCTGCCGCAGTCACGAGAGTTTGACGAATTTCCAGAGCCATTTCAGAAGAAACGTGTGTCCCCACAAAATCGGCGGCTTTGGAGGGACCTTCGTCTTCTTCCCTGCTAAAATAGGTTTCCAGACATTGAAGTGCGTCCTGTGTTGCCGTATTGCCCGATTTCTTCTCGAATGCAAACTGTTGGAAAATATTCCAGCCATCCTGATGTTTCCCATCGTAGTAACGCATGACGTAGTACAGGTCGTAGGCATCCTTGGGTTGGCGGCGATGAAGAAACGCCCGCAACTTAAGCATCAGGAAAGCTCCTGCTTCACAAACACGCAGAGGAACCTGTATGGCTTCCCCCTCTTCATCCGGAACTTCAAACATGATTTTGCGGGAGGACTCGATAGCCCGTTTAACGCCCAGCAAATTACTGGCTCTGATTCCGGCTATTTCTATCGAACTGGTGGGGTGGACGTGTTCTGTGAGAAAGTCAATAGGGATACGAATGCCATCTATATCTGCTATAAAACGTCCTCCTTCCTTCTGATCTTCCCGGTACCCCAATGCTCTCAATTTCCAATCGATAGGTGACATGTCCCCGTCTACAGCAACACTGATTCCCAAATCCACATCAAGAGTCACCGGCCTCAAGAGAGTGGTATTCATATTGCCGGAACAGATGAACCTGGGCACCAGGCCCCCTATTAAAACCATGCCATGACGATAGTTTTCCAAGGCTCCCCACAGGGAGGCAAGTACCTTTCCCGCATGATTCGTAATAACTTCGCTGTAGCTGGTATAATGATTAAATTTCATGATTCCTGCAAAAATCCGGACATTGTTCAAGGGCCTCCAGGGCTTCTTCACTCCTCAGCCCCTGTCCCTTCAAATCGATATAAATTTGCGCATCCGAAACCAGCGGGACATGACGGGAACGTTGGAGTTGACGCAGGACATCCTGATCTTCAGAATAGAACAAGAGCAGATTTCCCCCTTGTTCCACTCTTCTTCCCACCAACCCCGGAGACAATTCAGACAAATCCGGAATACGAGACACATAGGCACTACAAATGACTGGTTCCGTAAAAGAGGCGCGTTGCCAGGCTCCAACCCATTGTGTAAATCCTACCCTGGCTCCGTTCTTCTCCGCCCACTGGAGCAACATATCAGCCAGTTCGGCAATACCGATTCCTACAATGGAATACCGGACAACTCTCTGATGAGCGCGCTTTTCATGCCATATGTCCAACAACTCCCGTTCATGAAGAAGAGAAACTTGCCGATAAGGATGACGATCAATAAATTGCCTATCTTCCAGCCCCTTGATGACTTTATTCACCAAGGCTGTACTTGTTCTTGTTGATTCGGCCAAATCCTTTTGGCTCCATTTTTTGGAAACATTGAAAAGAAGAGCCCGGACAATGCGTTCGCTTTTACCGGAGAACAGGTCTTTGGCGCCTTTGTTGAATCGAAATCGTTTCAAGGGGCTTCCAGTATTGCCAAAATAAACTTTCCCTTTTTTGTAATAAAACGCTCCATTGGGATCAGCAACGGCAACATGAGCTTCCAAGGCTTTTTTAACGAACGGCCCCGCTGGAATACAGGGAAGAACGAGTAATTGATCCCTAAAGGAATCCAGATTTCGAGGCGGCATCAGCCTGTAAACCGTCGGCAGTTCAATGTATTCCTGCGGCCTCCCGGCATCATCATATTCCTCAAAATCAAGAACCACTCTGGTTGGCTCAATGGACAGTCGCGGAAAGTCCCATGTATCGTGAAGCTTTGCGAATGCCTCACGCAATTCATTTTCTGTAGAAATAAGGGATGCTTCCTGCCTTGACTCCATAGGACTTTTCTACTTGATCTGCTTTGTATGCACAACATAAATTTACTCTATATTCAAAATTCACTGCGTCAGTAAATTCTACCTATAGAGTAAATTCGAGCTCTAAAGTTTTTGAGTGAATGATTAAAAAGGGGGCAACGGCAACTATGTCAATGAGAGGATGAATGTTCCCTTTGCAAGCGCTCCCTCGTTGCCCTGAGGTCGACAAACCGGCTGCTTCCAAGGCACAGGATGCAAAGCATGCCGTTCTTTTCCCAGTTGTAGACGGTTCTGCGACAGGGGCAGGAGGAACTGTCGAACAAATCGGTTCCTTTCGGGAAAAGAGACAATTTGACAAGCTCGGTTTCTTCCATGACGTATCGGAACCCGTTGCCGAGGGCTTGCCGTGCCAATCGTTGAGACAGAGCTTTCATATCTATGTAGTTCGTCTTACCTATCCGTTTTACAGGAAGGCATCTGTCTTCAATCCAGGCATGGATAGTTCCCCAGGAGGGTGATGAGCCCGGAAAGAAAATTCCGGAGCTGGTCATGAATTGACCGATACGGCAGTATTGAGGTACTTGTATGGGAGATGCTTGTTTTGAATGCATCCCTCTGGAATTTACCCATATAGCCGAACTTCCTGACAACTATCGAACTACCGAGGAATAGATCGAATTTTATTCGTAATACGTTGATAAATAATAATCAAATATTAAGCTTCCATTTTGCTTCTTGCCTGAGGAAGGCCTCATCTTAATCTAAACCACCTATAATCATGACTACTCAAGGTCGAGCTCATTTACCTTCCCTCCAATCCGAATATTGGGAGTACTCGGAGACTGTCTCTATCGAAACGCCACAGGGAAAACAAAAGCGGGTATCTTCCGCCAGAGATCGTCTTATAAGGAGCTGGAGAGAAATCCTGGCAAACTCAAAAACAAATCCGGGGGTATCTGTGAGAAAAAATCACAGAGAAGAAACGCTTCTTAAAGAAATTAAAAAGGACCTCAGAGAAAAAGGAGGATATCTGCGTGCGTGGAGGTATTCCCCAAATGCCCCCATTCGCATGGAGATCCACACATCTTCCTTTCAATACAGGCAGGCTCTTTTCCCCAGGCAGCTCCTGACCTCAAAAATCAAGGATGCTGGTGTAGTAGATGAATACGGACGTTTTTCGGAAGAGTATCTGAACCTTTACTACTCCTTGCCTTGGGAATTGTACTTCGATGAAAGTATTAGACTCGAATCACACCCTCTGTTCGACTCAAACTGTTCTCTTGATGATGAGAAGGTATTGAGAAGCGAAGCTGTATATGCGCAATCCATCGTTAAAACACCCCGGGAATGCGAACAGTTGATACTGAAACTCCGTAGAGCTGCTGGCATGTTAAGGGCATTGCCTTTGAAAAAGGCCGCAAAGTTCCTGGAAACGCCCGTTGAAGATTTTGAAAATGAATCTCCATTGGACGCCAGAGACACATTGGGTTGGACGTTGGATATCACCTCCGCCGAAATAGCCAAAGAAGCAGACAGAATTCTTGCCATGGATACGATCCTGCCGGCAGAAAAACACGATGGAGTCAATAGCTGGCGTGCCCTCAAACTTGTTTTCATCGCACTGTGTGCGGAAAAAGGATTTAAGAATTTCACTCGCTGGGATGTACGTGAAAAATGGCTTCAATTGTTTGCGCCTCCCAACTCCTGCAAGAAAGACTCTTTTTCAATCCTGTCCATTTCTTCCGGGTTGCAGGAAGGAGGAGCCAAATGTTCATCCAATACCAAGTTGGCACAGCTTTTGACTCGTTGGGGATTCGGCTGGTTTCCGACTTCGTAAAAAATGGATTTCATTTTTCGGAAAATGAACCATTGAGTTTTTAAAAGTCGGCATGCAGGAACCATGTCCTCTCTGTATCCGTTTCTCATGTACTACGGATATGGGACGTGCTCGATATTTGGCATATTCATTGTAAGTTGCTTGTGACTGAAAGTCAGGAGAGGAAATTCCATGTCCGATAGTTGATTAAATTACCCGCAGTCTGAGTAGATTCCGAAAGGATGCGGTCAGCACAGGCATCCTCCATATCGGAATCTCAATGCTGTCGAATCAAAGAATTCGTAGATAATAACGAGATTTTTTCATTAGGCTCTACACCCTCCCGGGTACTCATTTATTCATGGATCAAAGAAGGAATTCTTCCCTGCAAAAGAATAAATGAAGAAAGGGTTATACATCTGTCGGCATTGAAGACATGCTTGGAAGCGCAGGCCCTGCAGAAGGGCTTCCAATATGAATTAGGGAAAACAACCCTTGTCAAATTGTCCCTTTTTCCTTCCTTGTTCCCTCCTTCTGCCATCCCGTGCCGCAGAACAGTCTACAACTTGGAGAAAAAGGGGCTTCTATGTGTCCTGAGTATCGGGAAAAGTCGCTTTGTAGACGTTCACGCAACGGAACAGCGTTTGAAACAGCGAGGTCATCCATCCCTCTTCGGTATGGTTCGGAGATGCAGATCCATCCGGAAGCCCAAGACAAAGGCTCTCTGTGAACTAGAAAATACATACCAAACTGAGCAACCATTCCAAGCAGTCCCTTCTCACACCCCATGCACTTGGGATACCTTCTTTTGGGGATGTCCACTTCCTTCTCAAGAAAAAGCCCTGCCTGACAAAATCGTTCTAACCGTCAAGACAGCTCTGCATGGCATAACCGATCTACATGGGTTCATCAAACATCTGGAGGGCAATCCTTCAAATCATGCTTTGGGGAAGAGCCTGTTGCACAACGTTCACCAAAAAACATCCCGGGAGAATGAACTGAAATTGTCGACCAGGAAGCTCACCCTCTATTTACCGTCCCCTTATCAAGGAGGGCCTAGGCCTCGGAATACTCCTGTCAACCATTGTTCATTGCCTGGACAATTCGCACCCTTCTGGCCATTTCCTTCGTTAAGGGAGGTCCCCCCACCTCTTTCCCATGTGGAGCTTGTCGTCAGCCAGAAAGAGGAAAGTATCCTCATAACCATGTATATCTCAGTAAACCTTCTGAGAACACTAAGAAATCATCTCTGGATGATAGATGGAACCGCCGATCAACAGACGGCTCAAGAGCAGTTCTCTCGAATTTATTTTAGTAATCCCGCTATTGCCGATCAGAAATCTGCTAACTGGTTAGCAGAACCCATTACTGCTGCACAACGCACTGCTAACCTCAAAAAGATGCTGAATGCTGTGATTGATATGGAATGGGAGGACATCAAGCGAGCTTACTTCCAAACCCAACAAGAAAAATATCCTGTGGGCAGCATTTGGGACAACGGGGTAAGCGTTACTCTTGCAGGTATGGAAGTCTGCTACCATTATCTTTCCGCAGGGAATGCTCCATTCATCGTCAATCAGATGAAGCCATTTTTTGAGAAGCATTTCAAAAAGAATCGATTTAGAATACACGGAGAGCGGGCAGGCGCCATTGATTGCGGAAAGGACGATCAGGAAAGCCTCGTGTCCTGCCATGGATATCCGCGTAATGGCATGGAACTTGTTTGCTACGCCAAGACAGCTGACATCTTCAAATTTGAGCTCAGATGTAATAGAGGCGCACTTGTTGCGGATTTTCCTGAAGGCGCATGCAAAAGACGAATGTGTAGCAGCCTGGATGACTTGTGCCGCCTCATTGATCATGTCATTAAGCATTCACGGGGACGAATAGAGGACTTGGTGAATAGTTTAAGCAAACCATTGCCTTCTGCCGATTCCATAGCCCTATGGTGGTTTTCCGTCCTTAATATGGATCGTAAGCTGCGATTATGGTCTGAAGCTCTGGATAGTGAACTCCTGCTGAGAGCAAGCCGAATCAAGGAGGAAGCCTTGAAAGCTCTCATTATGCCGGAGGGATGGCCCATCCGAAACCTTGGTGTGGAAACGGTCAATTTCATGCGAAGAATGGAGAGAAAAGGATACGTGAAAAGACATGCCGGAAGATATCATGCCTTGGTAAAAACGAATTCAAATCATGCTCCCTTAAATTGAAGGGAGGGCCACCTTGGGCACGCCTTTAACGGGTGTGCTCAAGGTGAGGCGGAAGGGGAGCTTCCGTGTTAAATCTTGCGTCGTCGAGCGGATTCTTTTTTCTTTGAGAGAAAGCGAAAAAGAAAAAAGAGAACCAGCGAGCGGGGGCGGAGCCGCCCCCCGCAAGATTACATCGGAAGCCTGGCTTCTGCTATAAATGAGGTATTTGATCGGAATCATCAGCCCCCTTCCTCCCTCAATTAAGGTGACGATGGTGTTATATGAAGATGAGCGGGACAAGTATCCGCCATTTCCCGACCTCTACATGCATTGCGTGCAGAGGCCTTTATCATTAACTATCAATAATATCAATTCATCATGGCTATCAAACTCATCGCCAACTACAGCAAGCGCCTCGGCCTGCCGGGGTATTCCTCCCATCAGTTTGAAGTCTCCATCGAAACGGAGATCGGAAATACGTCAGAACTCGATTTTGCCGCAGAACGTCTCTACAGCTCGCTCCAGTCCGCTGTAGATACCCAGATCCGGCGGGTCGGATTTGTCCCTGATGCCTCCTATGGATCGGGAAACATATCCGGCGCTCCGCTTCCTGCCATGCGTCAGGTTTCACGGCTGCCTGAGCCGCCGTCTTCGAATCCTCAGACATCTCACCCCGAAGAACCGGCGTGGAGCTGTTCGGAAAAACAGAGGCAGGTTATCCTATCGCTGGCACGTAAAAACGGGATCAACAATTCCGAACTTCATGATCTGGCCGTACTCTGCTTTGGCAAGGGAGCCTCACAGTTGAACAAGCTGGAGGCATCTTCCCTGATCAACGAACTGATAGAAAAATCAGGAGGAACATCCCGCAAGGCTCCTTCCTTCGGAAGCTGTGCTCGACTTCAGGAGGTTGCTGCACCTGAAATGCGGTAAACATCTGCATATCCCTGTTGCCGGAGCCTTTCCATGGAGGGCTCCGGCAACGGAGTCTTGTTTTATCTGCCGTATCCAGAAATTCCTGAGCCGGGAAGTTTTCCGGCTCTAATCACCAAAACACTTCTTTTCAAAGCAAGTTCTTGTTCAGTAGTAGATATCTTCGGTTCCCAAAAATCACATCATATTGTGATTTTACCAGAAAACAGAGTAGACAGAACATTCAAAACATGATATTTCACATTGTATTGTGAATTTGAGTGATATCGGAACATACATTCGAGAACGACGCCGGATACTGGGCATTACCCTGAAGGATTTGTCCGAACTTTCCGGCATAGGGATCAATACGCTCAATAAAATCGAACTTGGGCAGGCCAACCCGACATTCAGAATCCTGATGGAACTATTCGATGTACTGGGACTGGAAATGTCGTTGAGCCCCAAAAGAACCGATGTGATGAAAGGGCCTGAATCATGAGAAACGCCCTTGTATTGTTGCGGAATATCCCTGCCGGAACGTTGACAGAAGAATCCCCTTCCAGCTATGTATTCCGGTATCTGGATTCCTACCTGATGAGAGAAGAGCTTCCTCCCATCAGCCTGACAATGCCTAAAACCTCCGAAGAGTACCGTTCCCCCCATCTATTTCCCGTTTTCTTCAACATGCTCTCGGAAGGCGTCAACAAGGAAATTCAGTGCCGTCATTTCCATCTGGATGAAAAGGATCATTTCGGGCTGCTCCTTGCAACAGGTCATGATGATACGATTGGAGCATTAACAGTACAGCCTTATACCAACGATGAACATTGACCGTTGCCCCTCGACGCTGGTTCCCGGATTCACCTCCTACAGCCCGGCCGGATTGCGGAAACTGTTCGACGGTAAAAAAGTGTCTCCGATTCTTCCTTATGACGCCCCCGATATTCATGGAGAGCCGGAAGAGTTTCTGAAAAACCGCGAGCATATTTCCATCTCAGGGGTTCAGGAAAAACTCTCTGTTCTTGTTGACCAGGGAACAATCCGTCTGACCAAGTCGGGAGAACAGGGAACGCATCTTCTGAAGCCAATCTCATCACGCCTCGCCCGGGCTTCCGACATGCCGGCCAACGAACACGTGACCATGCAAATTGCCGCTCAGCTATTCGGAATTTCAACGGCTCCCAACGGACTATGCTTTTTTCAGACCGGAGAACCAGCCTATATCACCCGGCGATTTGACATTACTCAGAAGGGCAGTAAACTACGCAAGGAAGACTTCGCCTCACTGGCCGGGAAAACATCCGCCCAGGGCGGTTCCAACTTCAAATATGATTACTCCTACCTGGAAATGGGAGAGCTCATCCAGCGTTACGTCCCCGCGTGGAAAATTGAAATGGAACGCTTCTTCCGTCTGGTGTTGTTCAATTATCTGTTTTCGAACGGCGACGCGCATTTGAAGAATTTTTCCGTACTGGAAACTCCTCAGGGAGATATGACCTTGTCCCCCGCGTACGATCTGCTCAACACAAGCCTGCACATTCAGGACAGCGATTTCGCCCTGTCCGGCGGCTTGTTTCGAGGCGCATCGACGCACACGAATCGCAACCTGTTTGAAGAGTTCGGACGGCAACTGGGGATGCAGGACAAACGCATTAGGACAGTCATCGACCATTTGATGAAATCCAGAGAAGAAGTAGAGACCCTAGTGAAGTGCTCATTCCTCTCTCCCCCGGCCAAACGAGCCTACATGCTCTCCTACAGAACGCGCTACAATACCCTTCGATGAAATTTACCTGCCATTTCCTTGCCCCCTATCATGAAATGAAACTTGTAGAGAACAGATTGCAGGGAAAGGTTTGAAAGCAATTCCGTACCGAGTAAGTTCCGAACAAGCTCAATACAAGTATCGGACAAGTTCAGGAGAACAGTCCCGACATCTTTCCATTCACTCAGACGATTGGCGGTAGGCAGCAATTCTTGCCGGCTGCCCGTTATATAGACTTGAAGACAGGCATTTAGCTTCTGTCTTCATCCCTCAACACCCGTTTCCCATTCGCAGGGGAGCGGGTGTTTTCGTTTCAACCCATATTTCATCATCAATATGTATCCTATCATCGCATTGCCTCATTGTCCGGCGACAGCCCGGCACATCCTGCCTTTGGAAGATACCAGACAGGCAGCTCACCTCCAGCGGAGAAACATCATGCCGGAACCGGCAACGGCTCCAGTAGTTCCTCCGACTGTATTCCGTAAGGGGCTTCTCCTCCATTGCGGGGCTGAAGTCATCGACAGGAGAACTCTGTCCCGTGTGGAAACCCCGTCCTGTACGGAATCGTGGTTCCCGATTCCCCACGACTTCCTTCTGAAGGAAGTGGAATCCCAGCTCACCGCCCACGGCTTCGGGATCGGGGAAACCACCCATGCCCTCAGCCATGAAGGAAAGCGGTATTTCGGAGTTCTCCAAATCCTGCGTCCTGACGATGGCCCCGACGACTACTCGTGGATTGTCGGCATACGCAATTCCCATGACAAGACCTTCCCGGCCTCCCTGGTCATGGGAACGCGCGTCTTCGTCTGCGACAACCTTGCCTTCACCGGAGAAGTGAAACTCTCCCGGAAGCATACGAGGTTCGCCGTGCGGGATCTGCGCTTCATGACCTCCCGCGCCGTCGGAAGGCTGGGAGAGCAATTCCACCGCGAAGACGAACGGATCGCCGCCTACAAAAGACAGAGACTGACCGACAAGGCGACTCATGATCTTCTGATCCGGGCGGTCGACTGCCGGGCCATCACGCCGACCGTTCTGCCGGAAGTCATCAGGTACTGGCGAGAGCCGCTTCATGAGGAATTCCGGCCCCGCACCGTCTGGAGCCTGTTCAACGCCTTCACGGAGCAGTTCAAGGCCGTCAACCCGCATGTGGCTGCCAAACGGAGCCAGGCTCTGCACGGCCTGTGCGATTCCGTCTGCGGCCTGATCGCCTGAGTGTAATAAAAAAGATAACAGGAAAGGAAACATCTCATGAATCCATCCTGCTCATTGACGGGAGCGCAAGCCGCCGTCCTGATCCTCACGCAATCCGTATCCGGACAAACGAGCGATGAGCTGATCGCCTCCTTCCACCCGGAAGAACGGGGACGGGTCAGGCAAATCATTCGCCTGCTGGAACACCGTGGACTGCTCATCCGCCAAACGGAGGAAGACGATCCCTTCGTCTTCCCCCGCACCTGGCATCCCACCTGGGACGGGAGAATAGCCCTGTTGAAGTGGGCCGCCTACCTGGGCAACATCCGGCTGGCCGGCAGGAATACTCGGGCATCAACCGGTTCCCGGACAGTCATCGAACAGGAAGATCATCATCACCCATCATCCGTATGCTGACCTTTCTTCTCGTGACTGTGGCAGGCTGGTTCCTGTTCCCGTGGCTGTTCGCACTCCTCAAATGGGGAATCGTGCTGGCCTTCGGCTTGATAATGGCAGGGCTGCTTCTGTGGTTCTACCTTTGTTGAAGAAACATCCATCCAGATACCGGAACCATGTACCACATCGTCAAATACAAGAGCACGCGCTACTGGGCGGTTCTCCATCACAATGGGAAACTGCTCGCCGTCGTTGTGTACAAAAAAGGCGCTGAGGCCATTGTCCAGGCTTTGGAGCAAATCCTCATCGACGCCGTCACCCACTCACAAACGCCATGCCCATGATTAAAATCATCCTGTTCGAGCTCACCCGCATCCTGCTGGGCTATGCTTCGGACAAGGTTGGCGAGTTCATCCGGAACAAGCAGAGGAACGGCTCTCGTCCTCCTTCCTTTGATGAGGAAGAGGAGGAAGAGGAGGAAGATCTCTGGTCTCAACATCCACCCCGCTGATTCCATGATCCTCGCCCAGCTGCTGCAGGCCATCTACACTCTCATCGCCCGACGATGAGATATGCCTTCCAGGACGATATGTCGTCTGAGGAAGGCGCTCAAGAGGTTGTCCAATCGACTCCTCTTTTTTAGCTGTCAGATCTGTATTTCTTCCTCATCAGAGAAGAAGGAAGGAGTCAGTTCCAGAAGCTGATAACGATTCTTCCTGACTCCCAGATTGTATTCTACGAGAAGAGAAACCAATTGGTCGCCGTCAATCAAATCGATGGGGGTATGGGAGGTGGTACGCCTCGCTTCATCCCTGGCTCCTCTGGAAAAATTGGAAGTCGTCACAATCAAGCCTCGTTCATCTGTTCCCAGACTGCCGTGAAGTTGTTGAACGACAGGAGACTGAACATTGGCTTTCCATCGTTTGGCTTATACCGCCAACTTGATATGAATGACATCATGTACCGTCATAATGCCTCGCACATCAACGCCTCCATCTCCACCATAGGGAGTACTGCTCACCTCTTATGCCTATCCTATTCCTTTGCCTTGAGGAATAAGGAAAAATAGGTGGGATGACGAGTGAAAAGAAAAGGGATGTATTTCATCACGAAGATAATCTTGCGAAAGTAAATTTCATGATTGATTACAAAAGAATTACGTTTATTTGAGGTATTGTTCTTACTGCAGCATGTTTTATAATTGCTGCCATGAAGTGTAAGTTAACATTTCTTCAATCACACCGTTCCTTTTTGGAGGGACGTATGGTTTTTAAAACTCAGTCCCCTCTTTTTGATAATGAGATTGATCCCGATTCCGATCAGGATAGATTCGAATTTTCCGGCAAAAATCCTTCTGCTCTTGGCACAACACGCAATTTCATTATTGTTGAAGTAGAACGACTGACAGCCAAGAAATTTCTGAAGGTACTGAAAGAGCTCAAACAAAAGAATTGTCGTTCATCCAGCAGTTTGGAGGATGCCTTTTTTCTCCCCTCCACTACTCATTACTCCCTATCTTTCGACACAAAATTTGGAAACCCTGGAGCAACACAATTTATGTGGCGTCGACTTTTGTGGAAACGGAGTTCTTTTATGGAAAGGATTTTTCATGATGAGAAACGAATTCAGAAATCAGTACAAGCTATTACCTGTTGCCATGAAGAATCCCTATACGGGCGTGGCGATTCAGGTCGCAGAGACATTGCTGAACTGCAATTTCTTTCCCAGTCAGAAGCACATATACAATTCCATCCTGAAGAAATCCGGACAGATTTCATTATCACAAGTGAATAAGGCTCTCAAAACCAAGGAAGAAGACTCTATTATCTACCGCAGAGGACGCATCATTGGCCTACGGGACGCAGATTCTTTGTTGGCCGTTTTGAAGAAAAATCACAAGCGCGGAAAAGTTGTCAAACGCCATTATGTGACAAAACCACGGGACATTGGTATTCAGCAAATAATCAATTTCATGAATAATGCAGATATTCGGTGGAGCCACTCTCCCCTTTCTTCTCTTCATTATACACAGAATTTCAAGGAACCCGGCCCCTTGGGGTTCCAAGTGAATAATTCAGAACTGTTGATGTCGGCTTTTCCTTTTGAAGAGACGCACCTTCTGGGACAGGCTGATTTTGTTTTTGAGGAAGTGACGGAACCTCTGACCTATTACAATACGACAATCCTTCAGGATGTCCGTCGTCTCAGCAACGATCTGGAATGCTATCTGGAGGTGAATCCCGATAACGAGCAGAGGGAGAAAGCCATTAAAAGTCTCCCTGCGAGGATCATTGACAGAGGATATCACGAAGAGATGCGGAAGAAATATCCGAAATTATTGGGAAAATTGTAATCGTATAACAACTGTATTGTACAAAAAATACGCAATACATTTATTGAAAGTATTTTATGATGAATTGAAGTGTTGTTTGAGGGAGTACTCACCTCTATTCCCAGCGGCAGCGTACGGCTCAACACTCGGGAGATTGAATTTTTCCATGCTTTGATTTGGAGTAACAATACGATGTACGGTTATACTGCATCTGTGCCAGCATTGACAGGAGAATACGCTTTCTACGACTTATCAAAATGAAGCGTTGCGGGGCACTGGAGATGGGCTGGACATTCGTTAAATCATGGTCTCCCTTACAACTCCAGGGCTACTCAAAACAATCACTTATGACGATGGCAAACAGAACCCCGGACACCAGCAAAGTAATCAATACTTTGCCATCTGCTCCTTCTTCGCAAGGCCTTACAGGAGTCGCGACGAGGGCAACATCAAGCAATGTATAGTGTTTGTCAGAAGATTTCTTTTCAAGAAGACCGAATTCGCCTTGATTTAAAAGATCAAATTGAACACTATTTGTCAACTCCTTAATTCCAGATTGTGGAAATGTCTTGGCTTCAGATCGTCCATCGAAGCTCTTGCTCACTGAATGTGGGCAGTGCAGCACGAAAGGCCAAGCAATAAGAACAGTTTGCTTTTTTAATGACGTATGCCCAATCATCCAGCTATAAGCTTCCAATTCGACGATCCCCTCTCCACAATATGCGAGTTTACCATTAATCAAACATCTTTCCGGCTCTGCGGCGCGCTGAGCGTGGTGAATAAAGGGGAGCAGTTGCATGAGGAACTTGTGTTGGATGTTTCGTGCGAGCCCACATTCTTTGCAACGAGGACTTTGCCAATTTTATCGCTACCGGCGCATTCCACACAGTCGCTTGGAGAAATTGTAGTGGATCTGAAAACGGAATTTTTTCTCAAGCTTCCCGAGCAACGCGATGGTACAATTCTCCTAAAATTGAAGAAGGGTGCAGAAACGTTGGCGGAGTGGTCCTCGACTGTTTCACTCGTCCTACCTCAACCCCATCTCACTCTCATCTACGACCATTCGATCAACTACGCGTTCCAACAGAACGCGATTCCGGTGGTGAAGGAGTTGCGCTTGCAGAACAACGGCGTGGCGAGGAAGAACCTGGTGTTGCGGTTGACGACCGAACCCGCCTTCGCGCCGTCCGCCGAAATTCGACTTCAATCCATCGAACCTGCCGGTGAATTCAGGGTCTCGCCGCCGAATCTGAATCTGAAATTGAGTCACGATTTCCTCGCCGAACTGAACGAAAAGGTTGCCGGATGGTTGAAGGTGGAGATGCTGGACGGCCATGAGGTCGTTCAGTCGATCACGGAGCCAATTACACTTCTTGCCCGAAATGAGTGGTGTGGGCTGGTAGCTTTGCCGGAAATTCTGGCTGCCTTCGTGCTACCAAACGACCCGGTGGTGATGACTATTCTAAGCCGGGCATCCGATGTGTTAAAGGAAGCCACGGGCCGTTCCGGGCTAAATGGGTATCAGGATAAGAGCCGCAAGAGAGCATGGGAACAGGTTGCCTCGATATACAAAGCCATTGGTGAGCTAGGCATCCGTTACATCAATCCTCCTGCAAGCTTTGAAACCAGCGGGCAGAAGGTTCGTTTTCCATCGGAAATCGTCAGCCAGCGCTTTGGCACTTGCCTTGATCTGGCTCTGCTCTTTGCCGCCTGTTGCGAGCAGTCTGGATTGAGACCTTTCGTGTTCATTCACGATGGTCACGCCTATGCCGGTTGTTGGCTTGAGGCACGGAGTCTTCCGGAACCTGCAGGTGATGATTTGCAACAGGTCAGAAAATTCGAGGCGGACGACTTGATCGCTGTCTTCGAGACGACCACCGTGACCAACGACCAACCGGGCACACTCGAAGATGCCGAGCGGCTCGCCAAGCCGCATCTCATAACCGAGAAGCCATTCCGACTTGCTCTCGATGTCCATGCATCGCGGTCCGCGAGGATTTTGCCGCTTCTGATGCCAGGTCAGGTACTCACCATTCCGGGTACACCAGGTGCGTCACCCACGAGTGGAGCTTCGAGCGGACTTGGTTCACGTGAATTTCCCGACGATATCCCCATCCCTGACGGTGGCCCTGCGAAGCCCGTCAATAGGATTGACCTTTGGAAAAGCCGTCTGCTAGACCTCAGCTTACGCAACCGCCTTCTGAATTTCCGAGAAACGAAATCGACCATCCGCATTCTTTCCGAACCTGAGTATGTGGAGGACGCGCTCGCTGCGGAGCGCGAGTTGTCCCTGCGGCCGAAGCCGAAGGTGATGAGCGAGGAGGATCCGCGCAATGCAGCAACCTTCACCAAGGAGCAACGCGCCGATGCCGTGAAGGATTATTTGCAGGATGAGCTTCGCCAGGGGCGTTTGCACACGCATATGGATGAAAGCGAACACGCCCAGCGTCTAACGGAACTCTTCCGTTCGGCTCGGAATGCGCTGGACGAGAAAGGGGCGAACACCCTTTTCGCCGCAGTTGGCATCTTGGAGTGGCGTGAGACACAGCACAGTGATCGCATCCATCGAGCCCCCCTGTTGTTGGTGCCGGTGGAACTGAAACGCAAATCTGTCCTCGAAGGCTTCACCCTTCGCCGGATTGATGAGGAGACACGAATCAATGTCACGCTAATGGAGATGCTTCGGCAAAACTTTCAAAAGGAAGTTCCCGGACTTGATCCATTGCCAGAGGATGAGTGCGGAGTGAATGTGAATCACGTTCTTCGGCTCTTCCGTGATTCCGTGCGCGATCTTGCTGGCTGGGAAGTGAAGCCGGAAGTCTGGCTGAGCCAATTCTCCTTCACCAAATTCCTGCTTTGGAAAGACCTCTCCGACCGCCTGGAAGACCTCACCAAGAACAGGATAGTCAACCACCTTATCCACCAGGCAGGCACGCCGATTCCGAATCCCTCGGTGGACATCCGTGCCCACGAGTTGGACGACCGGTTCCATCCACGCGACGTGTTCTGCCCCCGTAGCGCGGATTCGTCCCAGCTCGCAGCGGTAATGGCTGCGGCGGACGGGCACGATTTCGTACTCGAAGGCCCACCCGGCACTGGCAAGTCACAGACCATTACCAACATCATTGCGCACTGCCTCGCGGTCGGAAAACGCGTACTCTTCGTCGCGGAGAAGCGGGCCGCGCTCGATGTGGTACATCGACGCCTGCGCGAAGACGGACTCGAACCGTTCTGTCTTGAGTTACATTCCAACAAGACCGGGAAGGCGGACGTGCTTGCCCAGTTCAACCGCAGCTTGAAATTCGCCGAAGACCTTGAGACCACGGACTGGGAGCATCAAGCCTCGGATCTCGAACGAGTGCGAACTGCATTGAATTCTTACACCCGCGCCCTCCACCGACGCACTCCTTGTGGCCTCAGTGCTCACCAATGTCTTGATTATCTGCTGGTGCGCAAGGACGAGCCTGTCGTGAAAATGGATGGCTGGGAGGCCATTCTCGAAACTACGCCCGAAATGCTTGGACGTGCCCGGGAAGTGGCGAAGCTCATGCAGGATCGCTCGCGTCCGCTAATGCCGCTGGCGAATCATACTCTTGCACCACTTGCATGCGAAGAGTGGGCGCCTGGATGGGCAGAAAGGACATTGGATCTAAACACAGAGTTCGCCGGAAGGTGCCAAGAGGTTTCCCTAGCATCCCGAGACTTGCTGGAATGGATGCAGTTTGACTGTGTTCTGTCGCAGGATGGTCTGTGCCGCCTCGATTCACTGTTGGAATCGTTGCTCTCGCCCGAACCCGTGGGGCCAGCATTCGCAACAAGCCCATGGTCTCGACTTTCGGCAGATCTGAACTATTGGATCGCATTGGCGAAGGAACGGAGTGAACTCCGTGCAACTTTGGCTCCACTGTATATTGCCCGTCCTGCCGGAACCGTGACAGTTCAGTGTGAAGGAGACACTCAGGAGGCAGCAGAGAAGCTTTTCCAAAAGGGACGGGAACTTGAAGACTTGCTGAAATCGGCGGCAAATGCGACAGACAACATGCTTAGATGGCTTCAAGCCCCAGCGATGCAAATCACGCGTGAACAACTAATTAATCTGGTCGCATGGGCCGAAAGCCTGCTGGATACATATGAAGTCGGCACTGACTTTGCAAAGATTTCCTGGGAGACTTGGTCGCCCTCGCTCGACCACTGGATTTCCCTGGTGCGCGAACGATCTGGTATTCGGGCTAAACTTGACGGTTACGAGGAAACAAAACTCTTGGCTCTTGATCTAAACCGGCTCCAACAGAAATGGCAAAAGGCACAGTCAACATGGTTCCTCCCGAAAGTGCTGAATACCGCTTTAGTCCGCAGCAATCTCAGAAAAGCCTTGTCCGGCAAGATCGAACTCGATAAATCGGAAATAGGCAATGTGATTCTTTCTGCGATTCGCCTGCACGATATCAATGAGGAACTTGCCTCCATCTACACAATTGCTGAAGCGATGTTAGGAAAAAGCTGGAGAGGAGGCGAGCCAGATATCGAACAAATGGAGCGAATACGGTCATGGGGAGAAACCTTGCATCAGCGTATGAGCAAATTGACCGGGGCCGATGCCGCCTGGAGCTCTTCAATACAAAACCTACTGGTTGAACATTTCCAATCCGGCCCCTTGGCATTTGCCGCAGGAATGCCGACCGGCAACCTGTTGACTGCCATGCAGGATGCATTCAAAGCATTTGATATTACATTCGAATCATTTGCGACAGCGGGCGCATGGAATCGAGTCCCGCTTGAGGAGGCACCTGATTATTTGCCGGCAGTATCCACGATGTTGCAAACATTCCTACAAGCTGCGCCCCGACTTCGCGAAATTAATTCAGCGTTTTCTCAGGCAGCATCCACCGCTCAGGAGTGCCTCGGTGTGCTTTGGAAGAAGGGGGAACCAGATGCACAGGCGGTCACCAAGGCACAAGTTTGGGGTAAAACCCTTCATGCCCGAATGGTCGCATTTGCAGGTGAGAATTTCGACTGGCTCAATTCCTTTCGGCAGCTTCTTGCTCGCCTCTTCTCGGAAGGCCCGACATTCTATGCGGCAGACACGGCCATAGGCGTGCGTATGGCGCGCTTCCGGGAGCAATGGTCAGCCTTCAATGAGAACTTGAACCGATACGGTCAAGAACTTCATCTTAGGCGGGAAGAACTCAATCAGGCTTCCGATTACCTGGCTGCTACATTTGCCCTAACTGAGCGCGTTGCCAGCGGATGGCCGAAAATACGGGAATGGTGTTTGTGGCAAAAAGTCCGTCAAGAAGCGATTCGCCTCGGATTAACGCCCTTGGTTGAGAAGCTGGAATCTGCGGAAGGAACAGACGTCGAGGTCTTAGGATTATTCGAACGGAGCTTCCGGCGCGGACTACTTTTCGCAATCATCGAGAAGGAATCCGCTCTCCGGGAGTTTTTTGGTAATGAACACAACAAACGAATCGAATGTTTCCGGGAACTGGACGAACATCTCGCCAATCTTTCCAAGGATTTGATCCGGGCTCGGCTTGCAGCCGGCATTCCAAGGGAGGATGGAATGGACGACATTCCCAAGGCGGAAATTGGTTTGTTGAGAAAGGAAATCGGTAAACGCATGCGCCATATCCCCGTGCGGCAGTTGATTGGGCACATTCCTACCTTGCTGCCCCGCTTGAAACCCTGTGTACTGATGAGTCCGCTTTCTGTGGCTCAATATCTCGAAGCATCCCACGAGCCCTTCGATGTCGTGATTTTCGACGAAGCATCACAAATTCCAGTCTGGGATGCAGTCGGAGCCATTGCCCGAGGCAAGCAGCTAATTGTTGTTGGTGATCCCAAGCAACTCCCGCCGACGAACTTCTTCTCCACCAATATGGATGACGAGGATGATTTGACTCCCGAGGAGCACAAGGATCTTGAAAGCATCCTCGATGAACTAATGACCCACGGACTGCGCCATAAGCGTTTGCAATGGCACTACCGCAGCCGGCACGAGGGGCTCATTACCTTTAGCAACCGGCAATATTATGAAAATGACCTCCTGACGTTCCCCTCTCCTGAGATCGAGAACGAGGGCGTACATTTCCGGCACCTTCCGAATGCCCGGTACGACAAGGGTAAATCTCGCACGAACCGGCAGGAGGCGGAGGCATTGGTGCAGGAGTTGGTTTCACGCCTCCGGAATCCTTCCCTACCGCCCCGCTCATATGGAGTCATCACCTTCAGTCAGGCTCAGCAAGTGTTGATTCAGAACCTTCTGGATGAAGAGCGTCGCAAGTATCCTGAGATTGAGCCTCATTTTGGCGATGAACCGCCAGTGGAAGGCGAGCCGGTGTTTGTGAAAAATCTGGAAAACGTTCAAGGCGACGAACGCGACGTGATCTTTTTCTCAATCTGCTACGGTTTGGACGAAGCCGGTAAACTCTCAATGAATTTCGGTCCGTTAAACCGTGATGGTGGCGAGCGCCGCCTAAATGTGGCAGTAACCCGAGCCAAGCATGAGATGTTTGTTTTCAGCGGATTGCGAGGAGATCAAATCGATCTTACCCGGACGCGTGCACGAGGTTCCAAAGATTTGAAATACTTTCTTGAATATGCCGAACGCGGACCTCGTGCCCTGATTGCCGCAACCAGTATCCCCACCAACGCCGAGGCCGATTCGGAATTTGAACGCATGGTGGCGGATAGGATTCGGTCTGCGGGTTACGATGTCCATCACCAAGTCGGATGTTCCGGCTATCGGATCGACCTTGCCGTCGTGGATTCAAAATCACCGGGTAGATATCTGCTGGGTGTGGAGTGTGATGGTGCCACCTATCACCGCGCTGCAACGGCAAGGGATCGAGATAAACTGCGACAGGCGGTTTTGGAGGGGCTGGGTTGGACGCTCCACCGGATTTGGTCCACCGACTGGTGGCACAACGCAAATTCGGAAATGGAAAAGCTGCTTACTGCCATCTCAGCAGCCGAAAATGCCAGAGAACTTGAACTTGCCGACGAAGAGACGCCGAGATTTGTTGCCGGAAATTCATCTTCTACGCTAACGGTTCGTGAAGATCCCATCAGCTCTGAAACATCCGACCACAGACCAACCGTTACACCATCTGAAGCGCCGAAATCTTCCTTCTACGAAGTGACAGATCTCACGTCATTTTTGTCAAAGATGTCACCTCTAAGATTTTATGATTCGGACTACGACCCCATACTCATGGAGTTGATCGGGCACATCGTCGAGAAGGAAGGTCCTATTCTCGACAGCTTACTGGTTAATCGAATTGCACGAGCACATGGATTCCAACGAAGTGGAAACGTGATTCATAAGCGCGTTCTTGAAATCGCAAAGCGGTATTTTCACATCAAGCCGGATCAGGTCGGCGGCTCCTTCGTCTGGCGCGACGACGGCTTGCCTGATCGTTGGGTCAAATTCAGAATTCCGACATCAGAGGAAAGCACCAGAAAGATTGAGGAAATTGCATTCGAAGAGCTTAAAGCCGCACTGCCGTCTACCCCGGTGCAGGATGTTCCTCTTGAGCTTGCAAGAACCTTTGGAATCCGACGTCTAGCCGCCGGCGCTAGGACGCGCCTCGAAGCTGTGATCCGACTGTCTGTCCAACACCACAACGGTGATCGTAACTAAAAATCGCGAATTCGTCATATTTGCATATCTGATTGCTCTCTCATGACTCGACTCACAGCCATCCTCCTCCTCCAAACGTCTTTACGCATCAGGATGCATTTCCCATAGTGTTACATAGGTAATCTCTATTTTGACTCTATTTTTTTGCATTAGAATCAAGCGTTCCGGTTTTACGAGGTTTTTCAATGGACGGAGTTAAGAGGCAAGTGTGCCGTGGTCAGCTCGTATATCGCTTCCAACGAAGCTGCAAGAACAGCCGGAATGGGAGCGGCGCAGCAGTCCGAGGAGATGTTCAAATATGAGACCTGTCGACGAATGTTGCAGGATTTCGGCTTTCAATCGGCAAGTGTTGCCTCCTGCGAGAAGTTTGAGAGCAAGGTGAAGGAGATGTTCATCAGGGAGCCGGGGCGCATGAAACTGCTGATCGTGGTCGACAAGTTGCTGACGGGGTTTGACGCTCCTCCAGCCACTTATTTGTATATCGACAAAAAATGCAGGATCACGGTCTCTTTCAGGCGATCTGCCGTGTCAATCGGCTTGACGGCGAGAGCAAGGAGTTCGGTTATATCGTCGACTACAAGGCTCTCTTTTTAAGCTTGGGAAAAGCTGTCAAGTCCTTCACGGGGGAAGCCTTCGAGAATTATGAATCCGCTGATGTGCAGGGATTGATCAAGGATCGGCTCACAGAAGCCAAAAAACTGCTGGCGCAGCGGCTCGACCGTCTGCGCGCTCTTTGCGAACCCGTCGAGGAGCCGAAGGGCCTGGATGAATATCTGGATTATTTCTGTATGGGTGGAAACCTGGAGAAACATCAGCGGCAGCGCGTCGAACTCTATAGGGGAACAGCGGCTTTGATGCGAGCCTATGCCAAAGTTTGCGATGAACTTGATTTGGCCGGGTACAGCAAAGAGCAGATTGTCCTGATCCGGGAGGAGGTTGAGCTCTTTGCCAATGCCAGGGACGCCGTCAAACTGGCAAGCGGAGACTACATCGATATGAAAATGTATGAGGCGGAAATGCGCAATCTGATCGATACCTACGTCCATGCATCGGATGCGGAGAGTGTTTCCACGTTGGAGGATATGGGAATGGTGGAACTGCTGGTCAACCGGACGGAAGAAATCATCCGCGACACCGAGCGGAAAACGGGCAAACACGCAGCGGAAAGCATCAGCAATAACCTGAAAAAGGAAATCACGGAAAAACGATCACTCAACCCCAGATTCTACGACAGCATGGGAACATTGCTGGTCAGGCTGTTGGAAGACCACAAAAAAGGAATTGTCGAATACAAGGATTTTCTGGAGAAGGTGGTGGATCTTGCAAAAAAGATAAAGTACGGAGAAAAACCTCGCGCGCAATCGATCAATACGCCACGACTCAAGGTCTTATACGACAATGCTCCTGTTCCACGCAGACATGCGGAACGGTTCCCGGAGCAATTCGCTCTGGTAATGGACAGAAAGTGTGCCGAGATGCAGGCGGGATTTCAAGACCCTCTTTCATTACGTTATCGGGAAGCCAGATTTCTGATTCAGGAAGGCCTGGAAGAGCTGGCGGACGAATTCGGTCTCGATATCAATGACGAAGCGATTGAAAAGATTTTCAATCTGGCGAAGCTGTATTAGGGCAAACCATGAAGGTAGGGAACGTCAACATGCGTATCGTGAGAAAGGGGGTCAAGCACCTTAGGCTGGCGGTCTGCCCGCCAGCCGGTGAAGTCGTGATCACCGCCCCTTTGGCCATGGATGAGGAGGCTGTGCGGCTGGCTGCGGTACAGAGATTGAGCTGGATTCATGACCGGCGCAGGGAATTCGAGGATCAGGTGCGTCAGAGCCGGCGCACGTATGAATCGGGGGAAACGCATTATTTTCTGGGCCGCCGCTATCGATTGAAAGTAGTTTATATCCGTCCGGGGAGCCCCTACAGTATGGAGCGGAAGGGAAAATCCCTTATGATGAACGTTTATGCCGATACACCCGCCGGCAATCGGGAAGAACTCCTGCATGCGTGGTATCGCCGTCAGCTGCGGGAAATGGTAACTCCCTTGCTTGCCAAATGGTGCAAACGCCTCGAATTGACAATACCAGTATTCACGATTCGCAAAATGAAGACGAAGTGGGGTTCCTGTGCTCCGGATGCTCATCGCATCCAGCTCAATATGGACCTGATCAAAAAGCCGTCTTTATGCATCGAATACGTCGTTTTGCACGAACTGATTCATTTCTTTGAAGAGAACCACACCCCCCGATTCAAAGCTCTTCTGGCAGCTCACATGCCCACGTGGGAGCATTTGAAGGATGTCTTAAACCAGGCTCCGCTGGACGAAGAGGTTTGGGAGGGGATGACCAAATAAATGGAGCCTTTTCCAGAATGCCCGTTGAATGAAGATTGGAAGCTTTTTGTCTTTTTACCTCGTTAATTTGAAAGATTCATTATTCTGAACCGGAGATCCCAAATCCGTCTTATCTGAAATTTTCGGATTGCGGGGAGTTCCGTCCGGATAAGAGGTTTTGTAAATGCCGAATTCCTGTGCCTTTTTCTCCAGAGCGTGAGTGACGTTGCTGGAAGCGGTGTTGATGCGGAGACAGCTTTCACTGAGGTAGGAAGGATTGTGGGGGGGATGGGGGAATATCCTTGGCAGGAGCTGCGGGGATGACGGCGGGAGAACATCGTCGGAACAGGAACCGGGATGATTCTGCTTCCAGCTCCGGAACCATGCGGGTGAAGTCAGATGTTTATATTGCTGGGCAAGGCCTTTTCCCTTGATGGCATACACGCGTTCCGCCGCCAGCAGGGTCATGTTGTCAAACTGTTGCTGCTTGCGCCATGCCTGTCTGATTTGTTCCAGATCTTCAGCGTTTCTGGCGGCGTTGATGGTTTCCAGCATCTTCCGGACGGAAGTTTCCTTCTTGTTGGCCAGATTGAGGAACATGCGGCTATAATAATCATGAAATTCCCGGGATTCCCGGTTGAATGCCGCGATTTCCGGATTTTGAAGCAGTTCTTCGACAAGAAGATCTTCAGGAGTTTTCCTGATCTCTTGCGTCAAAACGCCTGTCTCATAAAGTCCCCAGGTAAGCGCTCCCCCTGTGACGAGCATCACAGCGGCTATTGTCACAATTCTGCTCCGGAGTCTTCGCCTCCGATCGCTGCGAAGGGCATGATTCATCCCGGTCAGCCACGCTTCTGGAGAAAGAGACCGTTCCTCCCTCTTCAGGGAGAGGTTTTGAACAAGAAGACAGCTTACGCATCTCAGGGATTTCTCTTTTTGGGCCAGTGATACCAATAACTCTCCCGCATGTGCTTCACCGACCTTTCCGGACATGGTGTTCCAGGGATAGGAGGTCATCAGTTCATAAAAGCACGCTGCCAGGGAGTATTGATCCGCCCGGATGTCGGGTGCGGCGTCTTCCGTAAACAATTCCGGAGCCGAGTACGCGGAATGAGCCAGGATATTGACTGAGCCATGAGGAGGGAGAAGAGAAGCGGTGCCGAAATCGGCCAGAACGGGCTGGCCTTCCCCGGTAAAGAGGATATTGCCCGGCTTGATATCCAGATGGACGATGTGATGTTGATTCAGACAATCGAGGGCCGAAACCAGAGTCTGAAGCCATGAGAGGAGGGTGCGTGGAGGAATGCGTTTGCCTGAGTGGATGACCTCCCGAAGGGTTCCGCCCTCAAGAAGAGGCATCACATAAAAACAGGTGGTGGGCGAAAGGCTGAATACCCTGTGTATCTTGATGATGGAGGGGTGCTCCAGAGAAGCGATCAGCCGTGCTTCCCTGATGAACTGGTCAACAGAATCGGTAAAGGTATGAGCTACTTCTTCGTTCAGCGGAACCAGAAGGTGAGTCTCTGAATCTCTGCGACAAAGCCCCTGGGGATAATGTTCCTTGAGGACGACCTTTCTGTCCAGCGTTCTGTCATGGGCCAGATACGCGATACCGTTCGCTCCGTGGCCGAGGACACGCTCAATGGCGTAAGGACCAACTTTTTGACCGGGAGGAAGGAAAACGGGGACTTCATGCATGGCGGATGAATGATTCGATCATGCCCCGGCAGTACGGAGAAAATCAATCCCTGTCTTTCGAAAATTCCTCGCGTTCGATTTCATCGACCAGGGAAGGAGAGGCGGGAGTCCCTTCGCGAACAATCTCATTGATTTTTGTCGCCAGAAAATCGGTCAGCGTCATCTTGCTGTCGAGGGCCTTGCGCTCCAGAGCCGCCTGGACATCCGGCGGCAGTTGAAGGATCACGCGGGACTCCGTTTCCACCTTCACGGACGGAAGAGTCACGGGCATCTCCGTCATCAGGGAACGGATGATGTGTTCCTTGACCTCCGGAATCTTTTTCTTGGCCATCCAGTTGTAGACGGTCACTTCACTGACGAAGCATTGCTCAGCCAACCACTTGTAGTCCAGCCCACGGGCCTTGAGCCAACGCTTGACGTCGGCTTTCAACTCCATCTGCGGTTTGGAATCTGAACTCATATTCGTGATACTAGCTTTTCCGCTATTGCGCGTCAATTCCCAAGAGGCGAATGCCGGAAAAACCATCGTTAGAAGAAGGTGAATGAGTGATAACAAGGTTCTCTGAATAATATCTATTCTTCCATAATAGCTATAATACTATTTGACAAAATGGGGTGAATAGATATAAAAAATATCCATATGGCGAATATGCAGTGCGATATCACCGAGCTAATCGAGAAGCTAAGCGATGAAGCCAGATTGTATCTTCTGAAACGAATGGCCTCCCGTAACCTTTCCCTCCGGCAAGTTCTCCTGGAGCTTGTCATCGGGATAAGCAGAGAGGCTGCGTCCGGCTCGAAAGAACAAGAAACCGCATGTTCCGCCTGTTTCATTCCTCATTTAACCTCTCACCCAAAAGCCCTCCACCAATGAAAACATTTTGCGTCTCCCTCATGGCTTTGATAGCCGCTTTCCTCTGTGTCCCGGCAGCCCATGCAAGTCTGTCATCCCCGGATGCTTCCCCGTCTGCCAACGACTACACCGCATGCCGACAAAGAGATGGAGTCAAAGTTTGCCCCGCTTGCAACGGCAGCGGCAAGTTCGGCAACACCACCTGCCTCCACTGCGGCGGCAAGGGCATTGTCCGTACAAACGGACAGAGGATGTAAGCCATCTCACCCGATTCTAATTTCTCCTCGTAGTCAGAGAAGAACCGCAATTGAAAACGAGGGACAGGAGCAACATGACTACGAAAACAGAATTTCAAATGAATGCCTTCATAACCTTCATTATTCCTACCTAATGGATCATAAGCCCTTTCCTTTGTATGTGATTGGAGAAAGATACAGTGTATTCCTCTCTGACGTAGACGAGCAGGTCCTTTCCAAACTCTACAAGGGAAGAACTGATGTAGTCGTAAGGATTAAAAAAACCTATGATGAAGAGGAATGTTTACCTTATTATAAAAAAGAAGATTTTATCTCGAATCAGCAAGTAAACGAGTCAACCGCTGAAAAAAATAGAGATTCTTCTTTTTTCATAGCCTTCAAGGGGGGAGTTACATGTTTAGCGCTCCTTGTATGGGTGTGTATTGTAATCTCATCGGGAGGTTCCGGTTTTTTGAGCATTGTACCTATTGGTGGTTTTCTGGCATGGCTGTGGGATAAAAGTAAATAATCTCCCCGTAATCATTATCTCTATAATAATCATAGTTACTCACCTTTCACCACATGAAAATAATGAACTGGACACATATCTTTATCTACATTCTTGTTGCATTTACCTTACCCATTCCGGCGCTATCCGGCACAGAACAGTTACCCGATTTTAATGTATTAAAAGAGCAGGCTGAGCAGGGGAACATGGAATCCCAGTTTCAACTGGGCAGATGCTATGCCTTCGGTACAGGAACGGACAAAAATGGTAAGCAAGCTGCTCTCTGGTTTCAAAAAGCGGCGGAACAAGGGCATGCCAAGGCTCAATACAATTTGGGAGTAGCTTATACGACAGCCCTTGGCGTTGATCATGATGATGCCGAAGCTCGCAAATGGTTGCTTAAATCGGCTCAGCAGGGATTTGCAAACGCCCAATTCAACATGGGGCTACTGGAAGCTAAAGGAACTTCAGGAACAAGAAATATGGAACAAGCCTTCGGATGGTTCCTGAAAGCGGCCGAACAGGGATTGCCTCGTGCACAGTTTATGACCGGTTTCTTCTATTCTTCCGGAGAAGGATGCCGGAAAGACCACGATGAAGCCATGAAATGGATTTCAAAGGCGGCGGAACAAAATGATACGGAAGCCTTGTTATGGCTGGGTGATTCCTACGCCTTGAATGATGATATGAAGAAAGCCTTTTCACAGTGGAAGAAAGCGGCCGATCTCAATCATCCCAAGGCCTTGTATATTCTGGCCCAATGTTATGAACAGGGGAATATGGTGGAACAAAATGAACGGCAGGCTTTCGAGTTGTACCGGAAAGCGGCGGAATTGGGTCATATCCAAGCCATGAATGCCTTGGCACTTTACTATCTTAACGGGAAAGGAGGAATTCCGAAAAATCCTCAACTTGCCATTTCCTGGCTTACAAAAACAGCGGAACAAGAGGATGCGTATGCCCAAAACTTGCTCGGGATGGGATATTTATATGGGTTAGGAAATATTCCCCAGGATCTGCAACTGGGGGCACAATGGACACTCCGGGCGGCTCGTCAAAGGGTTCCTGAAGCTCAGTCACGCGCCGGTAGTATGTATTTCACGGGCATGGGAGTTGAAAAAAATATGAAAAAAGCCGTATCCTGGTGGGAAAAAGCCGTCGCTCAGGGAGAGAAAAGAGCCCAATTCAGTTTAGGTTTATGCCTTATTGATGGAAATGGAATCGGAAAGGATCCGGAAAGAGGAATCAAATTGATTGAATTGTCGGCGCAGCAAGGAGAAGTGGCTGCACAACATTACATGGGGCTTTTTTGTGCTCAGGGAACATTTGGCATGAAAAAGGATATGGAAAAGGCGATCTCCTGGTGGGAAAAGGCAGCCTCTCAAAATAACCCTGCCTCACTATGTATTTTGGCTCAAATTTACGAAGAAGGCATCCATAAGCCCAGAAATGAGGAGATGTTTCTTCAGTTATACCGTAAAGCGGCAGAAGGTGGAGACGCCATTGCTCAAAATGCGCTCGGTCATTTTTATACGCTCGGTCTTCACGGTTTTCCCAAAGACCCGAAGCTTGCCTTTCAGTGGACGCTTAAATCGGCAGAGCAAGGTAATTCCAGTGCCATGGTCAATTTGGGGTATTTTTATGAAGTAGGAGATGGTTCAACCGATCCCAAACGCGTATTTGACAGGCCTTACGGTATCGTCCCCAGAGATTACGACAAAGCTGCCGAGTGGTACGAAAAAGCAGCGGTTCAAGGTCATGTTCGTGCGCATTTTTACCTTGCTACAATTTACAGGCTCAAATCAGACGATAAAAAATACATGGAATATCTTGCCAGGGCTGCGAACCTGGGAGATCCGGAAGCTCAATTTGAAATAGCGAACACTTTTCAAAGTATCGGCGATCGTAAATCCGCCGTGACCTGGCTCATGAAAGCAGCCGAGCAAGGATTTACCAGAGCACAAGTTAATCTTGGCTACTGTTATGAAATGGGTGATGGAGTTGCCAAGAACCTTGATAAGGCGGCTGAGTGGTACAATAAAGCGGCCAATTTGGGAAACGGGGAAGCAAAATACTTATTGAATAAACTTCTAGAAAAACATCCGGCTTCCAAAATTCAAAGTGTGGAGAAAAAATGTAATCCTAACTAAAATAGACAGGAGTTTTTGTTTAGGAAAAATTTACGTAAAAAATGAAGAATTTTCTTCCATAGCTTCCGTCCACCAACATCATGAAATGCATTTTTTCTTACATCATCGGATTATCAGTTTTTTCGACCTTATTATGTGAAGGCGCCGGTATCGTCGCCTGGAAGGATCAAGCTTTCCATGAGGACTCCATGGCCAAAATAGCAACGTACAGCAGGAGAAAGCTGAGTGGAAACAAAGGGATATTCAACGTAAAGGGAAAAGATATTTACCTGCCTGAGAATCTCTATTGGTACATTGATATTCCCAATGGCCTTCCTTCAGAACTCTCTGATTCGGTTCAATATGAGATGCTCCTCAAGCAGAAATATGAGATGGGCGTTTTTCGGAAACGCTTTCCGAAGTCTTCAGCTATTCTCGATCCATGGCTGAAGCGATTGCAGGAATACCAGGACAACTATGATTCCGGAAAGCGTTTTGTCAATGGCGTCTGGATGGAAAAATTAACCTATGAGCAACAGCAGGCCGCACAGAGGGAGAAGAGGAACCAACGATGCTTGCAAGAAGAACAGAAGAGAAAAGAGGCAGATAAAAATACTGTTGGGACGGATTCCAGGTCTGCCGGAAGAGAAGAAAAAACCCGGATACCGTACGCGGACGGTTCCTTGAAGGAAATAAGCGGAGGGAGTGTCGAGGGGGCCAGGACAGTCGTCAAAAGATTGGAGCAGAGTAAAAAGTCCTTGGATCCCGCAGGGCGGAATCAGGCGGAGCAGGTCATTCAATCCATCAAACGGCTTTTTACCGCGCAGTCTGCTTACAAAAAGGCCTTGCAGCAGCAAGCTGGAGCCAAGGCCAAAGCGGAACAATATGAACGCCAGGCGGAGAATAACATGAGGCCGAATCCATTGACGGGAGAGCCTAACTCCTATATGGCCAATCGTGCCCGTAAGCAGGCAAGAGAGATTATCCTGAACGCGGAACATGCTCTTATTAGTGGAAAGAGGGAACTTCTCCAGGCGTTGAAGCAAAGCGATACTCTGGCCTGCACCTTGTATAAGACCATTCCTCAGGACGCGGAGAGTCTGGCTCTTGCCGTTGCGGCGATAGCCGAGTCCTATCATGGAGAGATAGATTTCAGAAGCCGGTTTGAGGAAGTCAGGGATAAAGAGGACAGACGGCAGGAAGAAATTGCCCGTGAACAGGAAGAAAGGGAACAACAGTTAGCTCGTGAGAAGAACAAGGAAGAAAAATTTCAGCAAGCAAGAGCGAGAAAAGAACAGCGTCTGAGAAAAGAGCATATCGCCCGTGAACAGGAGGAAGAACGGGAAAGACAGTTAGTCGCCATGTTGAAAAACAGTTCGGCGGACGCGGAAGTCCTGGCCGCTAGAGTGGAAGATCTGTCCAAAGGAGATTATTATGAACTCATGCTGAATTGCATTTTGAGGGATGATGTTGATTTGTTTGACAAGATTGTTCATTCCGGGAAAGGAGACATCAATTATAAATATCCGGAAAGGGATCACCTTTCATTATTGCAATGTGCCGTCATGTTTGAAAAGCCGGACATAGTTGAAATCCTTTTGGAGAATGGATGCCTGGTGGAAAAGAAAGATTTTTTGCCTATCTTAAAGGCTGTCAAAGATGGAAAGTTTAATGAAAAAATGGAAGAAATCAATAGGTTACGCCAAGCATTTGATCCGGAAATAAACAGATTGGTGAATGAACGCGGTAAAGGTAAAATAAATGAAAATTCTTGGAAATCCGTCGTGGATCAATTCATGTCGGATAATCGTGAATACAAACCATCCCGCGCCGTGTGTGAGCATCCTTTTTTAAAATCACGAACAGCCTGGTTTTATCATCGACTTGCCGAAAGTAATTCAGTCTTCTATAAAAAAGCCTTCAAGTGGTTTTCAAGATCGGCGGCGGCAGGAGTTCAAGGCGATTCATTTATATTAGCCTCTCTCTATTACAAAGGAGAAGGAACACAAAAAGATTTAAAACAGGCATTGTTTTGGATGGAAAAAGCCGCAGCCCAAAGTGATGAGCTTGCTATTAAAGCATTACCCAAAATACGAAAAGAAGCAGAAGAGAACATGGATGCGGTAAAAGCGCCTTCCACACTGTCTCATCCAACAGTTCCGGACAGGCCCGAGGCTCCTGCAACACCTCCCGTCAAGTACATGAGCGATACCGACACCAACAGGATGATATATCGCACCTTGGGTTCTCCTGACCCACGAGCCTTGGAGGGAATTGACGAGAAGAACAGGAACGTCATTCAGACGTCCACGGACCCCGTCGAGATCTCAAAGGCCGCCGAGAAAGCTTACGCCGACAAGGGAACCATTGACCCGGCCATGCGTCAGTACCTGACCAACATGGCCCACTACCGTGCTCTTTCGAATAAAACAGGACAGGGAACAGCCTATCACCCCAGTTTGTCCAGAGCCTTTCCTTCGTTACCTACTGTCATGGAAATGGGAGATGAGGTATGGGCGGAAGAGGTTGATAAAATGATAGGCACTTCACAAGAAACCTATGACCCTAATTTGTCTCTGGCATGCAGGCAACGAGCCAGGGACATTATCGAAGCGAGAAGCCGCATTATGGGTGGTTCCATGGATCGCCCGGAAGATATTTATCGGAGACTTGGCATTTCAGAAGATACGGATCCTGTTTCAGAGGACACGAATTGTAGCCCGCTTTCCGGGATGGCTCTCCCGTTGATTTTTCTGGGGCTCCTGATTGTCATTCCTTTAGGAGTTTTTTGCAGGTTGTGCAGAAAATTGTAACAGCATCACGGATATTAGAACTCAATTTTCAAATCAAAGATGAAAAAATATTTTATTTGCGACGATTCCGGGAATCTGCAAGGCCCCTATTCCGAGCATGTGCTTCAAGTTCTCCATGAAGAGGGTTCCATACGGTCTGATACCCGTATTCGTGAAACCCAGTCTTCTGAATGGGGCACATATTCAGACATTGCGGCAAAAGTTTTGGAGGGCAATCCCCGGAAGGAGGCTGATGAATCCTCCTATCTGATTGCGCTGCCGGATGGAGACACTGAAGGCCCTTACACCAAAGAACAAATGAAAGCCCTGTATCGCAACGGTCGTTTGGCCGGATCCCTTCTTTGCTGCAAGACGGGCGCATCCTCATGGGAAGCGCTTGAAACGTTAATCGGGGAAAATGTTCAACAGACTGCTTCTCCTGAAATCACAGGAGGAAGGAGGGAAGGCTCCCGTTCTTCTTGCTCAAGCGAAGATGACAAGAATTCTCATTTAATGCCGGAAATGCCTCCTGTGCCCAAGACATCGCCTCCATTAGAAGAAACCGCTTCATACGGCAATCCTCCGTTGCAGGATGAAAGAAGTACTCCCTCTGGGCAGAGGTATGACATGAGAGCGTTCTGGACAATGACCATGCTGTATCTTTTGTCCCCGTTGCTGATTATAGTGGCATCAGCAACCTATGCAGGTAATGCCCGGGTTAGCCTAACGGTTATAGGTATAGGAATATTATTCTTTTTGTATACTCAGATTGCATTGCTGATCAATACATGGAGGGCGTGGAAATGCATACAGCCCATTGCCCGGTATGGTCGTCGCGTCCCCTCAGCGGGGCAGGCTGTGGGGCTGTTGTTCGTTCCCGTATTTAATTTATACTGGATGTATGTCTGCTTTGTCGGATTAGCCGACAACGCCTCCTGGCTTGCCCGGGCCTCCCGGCAAACCAGCCTCCGGCTGAAAGCATGGCCGATGTTTGCCTTCGTGCTGTTTTCACAACTCACCTTTGGAGGCAGTATCATTACTGGAGCCCTCCCTGAATTTAGACCATTTTCTGATCTTCTTTCCTGGCTTTGGATCCCATGGCCGATCGCGGTGTTCTGGTACACGGAAAGAATTATTCAGGCATTTCCACGTCCTCAAGAAAGGAAAAAGAAATATTCACAACAAGAAGAGGCAAGATGAAATCTTATTTGATCAAACTGCCGGACGGAACTCAAATGGGGCCGTTTCCATGGGAGAAGATAGATAAACTATATGCTTCCCGAAGAATCAGCGGAGATGATCTGGTATGGACGGAAGGAATGCCGGCATGGCTTCCTCTTCGCGAAGTTCAAAAAAAGAAGGACGAACCGCATTCGCAACAGGCGGGTACATCAGACGCTTCCAGACCGGGGAAGGAGGAAGCGTCTTATTTTCTTTCAGCGGGCGGAGAAAGCCGCAAGGGACCCTATACATTCAAGGAAATAAGCAACTGGTACGCGACCGGACAGCTTTCTCCTGAGGCGTTCCTGTGGAAAGAGGGAATGGCCGAGTGGGTAAGAGTGGGGGAATTTGTCAGCGGCTATCAGGAGGAAAGCTCCTTCTGGGTGGGGGTTTTTGGAATGCTATCATCTCTGACCGGCCTTTCTCCCATAGAAAGATTCAGTTTGAAAAGCATATTCAAAGGGGTATTCCGCCGCAGGACGGCGCAGGAAAGGATAGATTTTTTTACGTCAGGCGGGTCGAAATCTACCCCAGCGCTGGAAGAAATATCTACGGATTGGCCTTCGCCATGGCTCTTCACCCGCATTCTCGCGCTTTCCCTGTTGATATGCATCGGGTGGAGACTCATGTTTGAGGCATTTAATAACGCTCCTGTAGTTTCTGGTGCCGCTTATTTAGGTCTGTTGTTTTCCATAAGTTTTACTGTGCCCTTTTCCATTCTTGTCCTGTTTGCGGAATTTAATGTCAGAAGGAACATCTCGTGGTATTCGATTATCGTCCTGGTGCTAGGTGGAGGGATTTTGTCTTTGATTGTTACAATGATTTTGAAAGAGCTTTCCGGTAATCCCAGGGCTGCTTACTGGGCCGGTCCCATTGAAGAAGCCGCAAAACTTGTTGTTGCCATTTTCTTTGCCCGAAAATTCTTTCTGAATGGGCAAATTTTAAATGGCATGTTGTGTGGTGCCGCTGTAGGCGCCGGTTTCGCTGGTTTTGAAACAGCGGGTTATATCGTGAATTCTGAATATACCGGCCCAGGTCCGGATCCATTGGATATAGCGGTAATGAGAGGAATTTTTGCTCCCTTTGGTCATGTTTCCTGGTCGGCAATCATGGCCGGGGCATTCTGGCTTGCGATGAAGAAACAACGGCAGAACAACATTCCCTCCATTCTTCAACCCTCTTTTTGGCGAATTGCCGTTATCCCGATAGGGCTTCACATGTTTTGGAACAGTCCTTTGTTGTATAAGTCGGCATTATTGTATTATGCAAAATGGGGGATATGTGCCGTCATTTGCTGGAGTATGGTCTTTTTACTCCTCAATGCAGGATTAATCCAGGTCAGGCAAGCTAGGGAACATAAAATAGACCTTTAGTATCATGTGCCGATATACTGTGTCCTCGTTATGCGCCGGCGCTGTTTTTGCCAACAGGCCGGGAATGCTGTATTCCTGTAGCGAGGATATTCTTCAAGTGTGGCAATTGAGCAACAGTTATTATCCATCTTTCAAGTTCCTTCCCCAAAAGAGGGCAATGGCTGGTCAAGCTCATCATTCACGGCAGGTGCTGTCTCTGATAACCCTTTTCACGCCATGCCGTATGTTCCTGCCAGGGGAACGCATGTCACCAACAAGGAAAACAACAATGAAAAACAGACCATCCATTACTAAAGAGGAGGATCATAAAAACAAGGAAGTGCCGGACATTTGTCTCAGAGAAACTGCCGCACACTATCATGATGAACTTATCAGGTGCATCGAGCAGGAGTGCGGCCCATCAATTCCCCATGTTCATGATAAGCCCGTCCTTTCGAGAAGGAATAAGGCGCTTGTCTGCTTTCTTTTGTTCATCCTCTTAATGACCGGCGCCATTGTCTGGCATTGCTTTGCAAACCGGGCAGATCGGGATATTTACGAGTATCATGTTACTGAAGAGGTTATTATAGGGTCACAGATAGCAATTTCATAGATCCGTAAGAAAAACAGAAATAATGAATACTAGCCCGGCAATGACTGAAGAGGTGGGTCTCCTATCATGAAAGACAACACCATTTAATAACGCTGGCCTTCCAGTACCAAGATTGCTGTGTTAAAAGAAAACAAAGAGTTGACGGATTTTTGTCATCTTTACCCGTGAGTGGGTGGGCGAAAAGAGATGAGGGAGCAGAGGAAGAAAATAATAAAAATACCATACATTCATAATTATATCATATTTTTTTGATGAAAATTAAAAATGTATGATATAAAATCAAAAAATATATTTCAAAAATAGCAGATGTAATGGAAAAGGGGGTAAATACGAGCCACCATTCTGTAATTGATATTACTAAGCAAGAGTCTCAAATGTAAGATTTTGAGATAAAAAGCGTTGACGCACCTTTTGTATAATAATGCGTTGATAGTCAACAAAATCTTACCCTAACTCAACATCGATCCAGTACAACATAACCTCATAATATCCTTAAGCTACCTGTTTGTTGGACAAAGTCCAACAAAAATCCAAGTCATAATAGATTTATCCTAAAAGTAACATGAAAATCATAGAAGGTGCATTTGTCTCTGCTGAGACATTATTGAAGAACTAAGGGGCATTTAGGAATGTCTGGAGGTTCTTCTTGCCCGGCAGGCTGCCGAATCCGGTTCGGTCGTCTGGGCAGATCAGGCTACTCTTGCCAAACGTTACGATACGAGTAAATCGACCATTGCAAATTACTGGCAGAAGCCATGAGTTCAAATCATGTCAGGATGATCCGTCCCCATGGGGGAATTCAGAAGCATCATGCCGCTGAATTTGACGCTTTCATGGTGTCTATTTCTCTTTCCTCCTACAAACAAACTAAAAATAAGTGAGAAGAGAAGAAGATATCCCAGGACTTATGAATCAGTAGGCAGTGTTATGCATTCCGGTCAGCGTAGAAATCTTCTTCGGGAACGATGTTCCAAAAACACTCCGCCATCTCTTGATCCACCCCAGACAGATTCATGTAACGGTGCATGATCTGGGTAGAGCTGGAGTGTCCCATTTCCAATTGAAGCCGGGGAATGTCTCGATGAGTAAGGACATGGTAGCTGGCGAAGGTGTGGCGCAAGGCGTCGTTAGGCCATCGTTTCCCATTGGCATCCCATCCCGCTCTATAACGAAGCCCTGCCCATCGGACGGGCCACTGGGGCGGACATATGGAGTTATCCTCCTGACGAGGAGCTATGCGCAACCAAGACTCTAATGCCGCACATATACTTACTTGACGTGTCCCTCCCGTTTTTGAGGCCATACTGCGTACTTTGATGACTTTTGACGGAGTGTCCAAAAAGATGTCATTCCAAGTCAGCCTGGTTACTTCCTGCGGGCGAATTCCGGCAAACGTCATGATCGCAAGCGGAGCCAGGCAACAGGTCAAATCCAATCTTGCACCTTCTACGGTTTTCTTTCTCGTTTTGGGCTGAGCCTTCTCTTCCGGCGATGGTGGACGGCACGCCATAAATAAGGCCTGTATTTCTTCCGGAATCAAGGGATGGATTTCATGTTCCTGAATGGAAATAATGTCAAGGGCTTGAGCCGGATTGTCACGGCACCATTTCCTCTTGATACCGAAGTTGAAGATACTGCTGAGGATTTTCCGTGCATCATTCTTCTGCTTATCAGGTTTGAAGGTTTGGGAGATCATCTGCCGGCAATCTTCCGTCGTGAGCTGAGAGAGCAATGTCACAGCGAAATCCGGGCAGCATTTGCCGATGCGTCCGGTTATGTAGCGGATCTGTGCAAGTGTACTTTCCCGACGCTTCTGAACGTCTTGTTTCACTTCCAGCAGCCTTGATACTGCGTCACAAAAAGGGATGGATTTGCTGTCTCTCTTTTCCTGCTCCAGCCCCATCCGGACAAGCCGTCCGATTTCCGAAACTTCCTGCACCAGTTCCAGCACCGGGGCCATTCCTTTCACAAAACCGAAAACATCCACGCCATAAGGCTCCAGAATGTCCTGCGCCTCCCGGAACAACTGAGCCTCTGCCGCAGAAACCTGGAACACGCTGCTTCCTTCCGCATTCCTTCTCGTTCGCAACTGAGCGGCAAAAGCGTTTCCTTCCCGTTGTGTCGTAAAATAACGATTCTGCCTCTTGCCTGTTTCCGACAACTCCGCCGGTATGGAAACACGGTAGACCGCTTTCCTGTTTTGAGCCTTGCGTTGTTCATCAAGAACGCATCGTATGACGGAAGGTTTGGGCATTGCCTCTTTGTAGCACATTTCCACGACAGGGTCATGCCCTTAATCTCGTCACACCCCGAATAATGACGGATATGAGATGTTCCTGTTAATACAAATCATCTATATTGTCTGTAATTCATTCAGTTAAAATATTCGTTGAGTTTCTAGCAATATCTGCCTAGGTGGAGTATTCCGCAAGTTTATTGTGACAGGAAAAGACGTTAGTGAATTTAGGGGCAGATATGGAAAAGGTAGACGTAACCTACGTTTGACGATGGTGCTCTCCACAATGAAATGGATCGAGCAAAACGCTTGATTTTAATAATTCATCAATATAATTTGTGATGGTCAATTGGTGTAGTGTCTGTACCGACATTGTTTGCTACGGACTAGATGATGAGCCGTTGAAATGGAAGGGGAAATAAAAATCAGGAACGAAATGATATGCCTTGGACTTCAGAACACTCTAAATGGCTGGTCGATACAGGCCAACGATTACACACCGCAGACGGCAAGGAGGTTCATATTTGGGAATTTCGCCATGAAAAAGACGAATTTGTTCTCTCCGCATGGTCTAAGCACTTTCGGAATCACTACTGCTTTGATAGTGAAATTGATTATTGGCGCAAAGGGTATAAGTACTCTCGCGGAGAGTATCTTAACACTATAAAATTCCCGAGTCCCCAAGATCCACCAGGGCCAAGTATTCGTGCTGGCGACTTTGGAGAAGTACTTGTTGCCGATTTTCTTGAATACATACTTAAATATTGGGTTCCACGTACACGCTACGGTGACAAAACCATTCGGAATGAATCTACCAAAGGCAGTGATATAATCGGCTTTCATATCGTCAAGGATGGTAACGCTTCTTCAGAGGATAAGCTTGCAATTTTTGAAGCGAAGGCTCAGTTCTCTACAAAGAAGAATAAGGCAAGGCTTCAAGATGCGGTGGATGGATCAACGAAAGATATCGCTCGAAAGGCTGAGTCTTTGAATGCTATCAAGCAAAGGCTATATGTCCGGAATGAGCTTAATAATGCTGAAAAAATTGAACGCTTCCAAAATGAGGTAGATCACCCATACAAGGAAATTTATGGGGCTGTCGCTCTTTTTGATAATCTGTTTTTTGACGAGCGCTTGGAATCTTTGACCGATTCATCCTATCATCCACATTCAGGTGAACTTTTTTTATTGATTATCAAGGGAGATCAGATGATGGCACTTGTTCACGAACTCTACAGGAGGGCTGCAGATGAGGCCTGAACAGAAATCCCAACTCCTGCTTGGCGTAACCAGGTCAAAGGCTAAGATGTTTGAGTACGGTATCCCGGAAAAGCATCACATCAAAATTACACAAGATCCGGCAAGGCTCTTCACCCTCTCGATTGGCGTGCTGGGCGATCTTGCCGCCGCAATCAACCGGGAGGGACTAGATTCCGATCTCCTTCTGGAGATGAGGGCTAATCTGCTCTTCTCTGCGCGTTTTTTTGACTCTTATATCCAGTCAAAGCTAAACGAAATACTTGATCCATACCTCGTACTTATTGGCTCCGCCTCCTATTACTTGTGCGATCTTCCCGGAAGCGCGTCTGTTTTGGCTAATAGCATTGATAGGGGATGCCCGGATCTGGATGCCGGTGGTTTGGAAAACCTACTGCTCTGGCTGTTGAAGGCCGATTTGGAAACCCATTTTGATGGAACCGAAGGACCATTCGGAAAATCCATCGACGAAATTTCAAAGTGGATTTGCCAGTTTTTCAAGAAAGGATATGGCGAAGCCACTCTTCTAGGTTTGGCCACGAAGTTGAGGAACACTGCCTATCAATTCGGAACACCCAGACAGCTTCTATTTGGCGATGTGATAGCGGCCGTTCTGAGAAAAAAGCTCGAAAACTCTGCATGGCAGGCTTTACCGTCATATTCCGGGTTGTCTCAAGACAAATGGCTCCTTGCACTTCAAAAGGATTCGTTCATCAAGGAACTTTGGCCCGCGCAACATCTTATGGGTAAGGCTAATGTTCTCAAAGGCAAGTCTGCTATCGTTCAAATGCCCACCAGCGCAGGTAAAACGAAGGCAACAGAATTGATCCTGCGAAGTGCATTTTTGGCCGACCGTGTTTCACTGGCCATCATCATCGCTCCGTTCAGGGCACTGTGCCATGAGATTAAGAACAGTCTTGTAGAAGCATTCCATAACGAACCCACTATAGTAGACGAATTATCCGATGTCTTACAGACTGACTTCAAAATTACTGAATTCTTAGGACACCAACAGATCCTTGTAGTAACCCCAGAAAAGCTGATCTACGTCCTTCGACACGCTCCAGATCTGGCGGCCCACGTTGGCCTGCTGGTCTTTGATGAAGGCCACCAATTCGACAGCGGCACCCGAGGAATCACATATGAACTACTCTTAACATCGTTGCGTTTCATGATTCCCAAAGGGACCCAGAAGGTGCTGATTTCTGCGGTCATCAGTAACGCCGAGGCTGTAGGAGAATGGCTGAACGGTGAGCCTAACGTCGTCGAAGGCACAACCCTGATTCCGACGTTCAGATCGGTCGGATTCGTGAGCTGGCTTGATTCGTTGGGAAGAATTGAGTACGTTGACAGTCGTGATGCTGAGCAAAAAGAATTTTTCGTTCCGAGGGTAATTGAAAGTTTCAATCTCAAGAAGAAAAAACGAGAAAGGGGAACACGTTTGTTTCCTGAAAGGACGGATGGTCAGTCTATTGCGCTGTATCTCGGCTTGAAATTAGTGCCAAATGGCAGTATTGCTATTTTTTGTGGAAGGAAATCGACAGCGGCCAAAATCTGTGAAAAAGCCGTCAATATCATTGAGCGCGGTTCACCTTTAGCGTTGCCGTCAGATTTTTCAAACACTCAGGAAGTTGAGCGGCTAGCACGTTTACACGTCGAAAATCTCGGTACTGACTCGCCAGCATCCCAGAGCGCGGCACACGGCATTTTTTCCCATCACGGTAATACTCCGCATGGTATTCGGTTGGCGGTAGAGCATGCTATGCGCAATAACCTTGTCCGATTTGTTGTTTGCACATCCACCTTAGCACAAGGCGTGAATCTTCCAATTCGGTATCTTATTGTAACCAGTATTTACCAAGGAGTGGAACGTATCAAGGTCCGCGATTTCCACAATCTAATTGGCAGAGCAGGTCGAGCTGGAATGCATACTGAAGGCAGCATCCTGTTTGCAGATCCGATGATCTATGACGAGCGAAAGGATCATAAGGATAAATGGAGATGGAATCAGGTGAAAAAACTTCTGGAACCCCGCAATTCTGAGCCATGCATTAGCAATCTTCTATCGATCTTCGATCCTCTCAAGAGTGATAACGGAAAATACATCATCCCCATAGAGATTTTGGATTTTGTTAAAGCCTATATCACCGATCCTGATGGAGTTAACAAACTAGCAGTTGAAATAACGACACGGCATGCAGACAAAGGATGCTCTCGAGATAGTATCGAACAGCAATTTGCATGGAGAATTAGACTCATTTGTGCTGTAGAGAGTTTTCTCTTATCCCATTGGGATGAATCGGAGAATGGCCTTTCGAAAGCCGATGTGATTCGCCTTGCCGAAGGAACGTTGGCTTTCTTCCTTGCAGATAAAGAAAAAAAGGATCATCTCTGTGACTTGTTTCAGCTCCTTGCTGAGAACATCTCGGAAAGAATCACCAATCCAGTTCGCCGTAAAATCTATGGTAGGATGCTTTACGGAATTCAGGAGGCTCAAGCCATTGAGGAATGGGTTCAGTCCAACGCTGACAGTCTACTTTCCATCGTTGACGAAACAGAAGTGCTTGATCTTATTTGGCCATTGCTCATCCGACATATCAATCGTGGTATATTCACCAAGTTCGATAAACAAGAGGTTCTTAAAGAAATCGCGCATGGATGGCTCAGAGGAAAGCCTTTTAGTGAATTCCTGAAAGTCATCCATACGAGGAAAGCCAAGATGATGTGGGGTACCCAACGGAGAGAGTTCAAGATCGATCACGTCGTTGAGGTCTGCGAAGGAGTACTTGCTTATGACGGTGCGCTTGTTGTAAGTGCTGTATGTGAACTCGTCCAAGATGATACCGGAGAGCAGGTTAATCGTCTGAAACTTTTCCAAAAGCGCCTGAAATATGGACTGCCCTCAGAAACTACCATTGCTCTTTATGAGCTCGGCTTTTCGGATCGTGTCATCGTTCAAGACCTCGTTGCATCCTTAAATTTGGCCGCAACCCAAAAGAAGGATATAGTCAAAGAGCTGAAACAAAATAGGGAAGAAGCCAATTTAGCGGTAGAAAAATACCCAAGGTATTTTCAGGAACGAATGAAAGAACTCCTGCAGTAGCAATCTAAATTATCGATCAGGGCTATCTTGCGCCCTAATGTTTTAGTAAGTGCGCGGAGTATACAATAATAGTTGTCAGAGAAAATTCAAGGTTGTACATGCGACTGTAAATGTGGCTTTGGAAGAGCGATTTCGGCTACCAATGGCTACCAAACGTGTTCCGAATTTTGCGAATTCGTGCCTGATTTTGATAATGGCTATAAATTGGAGACCTTGCAATCCGGGTAAAGGAAAACCTCTTAATTCTTTCGAATTAAGAGGTTTATCAATTGGTGCTCGGGAGGGGACTCGAACCCCTACGGTTTATCACCACTAGATCCTTAGTCTAGCGCGTCTACCAATTCCGCCACCTGAGCATGGAGGCCTTAAGGCGGGGAGTTTTTAGCGCAGAGAAATGAAAATATCAAGCTTTTTCTTCTTTTTTATCTTTCCGGGCCCGTTTTTGCGGACAGGTTTTTCTTACCGGACCGGGAGGGAGGTTGTCGAGGGCATGATAGCAGGGCGCAGAGTAACGGCTCCGGTATCATATTTTTCCGAGGGTTTGAAGAGCCAGCCGGGGGTGGTGTTGGCCACCTCAAACCTGGTCGGTTTGAAGATGGGCAGCCTCAGATTGGAATTGGGTTCGTAACCGTATTTGCCCGTGTATTTGCCGTATACCCTGTATTCATAGTTGTTGTCGTAGGCGTAGCGCGGATTTCCGGTGTATTCCGGCAGGCGGTCCGGGGTGCGGCAGGCGCTTTCATCCATGATGACGAGTTGGGCCGTTCTCCAAGTCTGGCCTGGCTGGCGCAGGTATCCCCAGAAGCGCGTTGCCGGTACATGGTAGCGGCGGCCGACGAAGTAGTTTCCCCTGGGTTCGCGGGCTATTTCCGCATTGCGGGCGTTGATGCCGGCAATGTCTTTTTCCAGGGTGTTGCACTGGGTCAAGGCGGGAAGGAGGGCGGCCCCCAGCAGGGAAAGCAGGAGTTTGTTCATGATGACGATGGTGTTTTTTTCTTATTTAAGAGCATTTGAATGGCGGCGGAAGCCGCAAAGAAGCCAAAGGTTCCCGTGATATGGGTGACGGAGCCGAATCCGGCGTCACAACCCATTTTCCCCTGGAATTCCGGATCACGTGTGCAGGAGGTTGTTCCGTCGCAGGTAGGATATACGGGCGTTTCTTGGGAGAAAACGCAGGGGATTTTCAGTTTCCGGGCTTTTTCTCCAAGCGGAAGGGCATAATCTTTTTTCAGCCTGTAGCGTAAGCTGGAGAGCAGGGGATCCCCCCTGGTGCGGGAGAGGTCGTCTATTTCTATCCGGGCGGGATTGATGCGCCCTCCCGCGCCGCCGCAGGTTACCAGCGGTTGCTTGCTGCGGTAACAGGAGGCGATGAGGTGGGCCTTGGGTATCAGGGAGTCGATGGCGTCAATGATGACGTCCGGTTCCGCCGACAGCAGTTTTTCCGCATTGGAGGCCGTGTAGAAATTGCTGATGGGAATGACTTCCGCTTCCGGGTTGATTTCCCGGATGCGTGTGGCCATGGTTTCCGTTTTGGATTGCCCGATTGTGGACGCCAACGCATGTATTTGCCGGTTGGTGTTGGTAATGCAGAGGTCGTCCATATCCATCAGAATGATAGTGCCTACGCCTGACCGAGCCAGGGCTTCCGCCGCCCAGGAACCTACACCCCCAATGCCGACGACGGCTATGCGGGCGCTTCTGAGAAGAGATAGTCCGCTGTTTCCGTACAGGCGGCCTATACCGCCGAATCTGGCTTCATAGTTCATGACCACGTGTCTGTTCCAGAGTATGGGAGATTAAGGAGAATAAGGGCGCCCGGGTTTCTGTCCGTTGCTTCATCCTGAAAATATGGAGACGCGGGAAATCCTTGGATTCCGGACGCCACAGCCAGCTTCCCGTTATTCCGGGAAGGGGGGGCGGGACGCCGGCAGCTTTTTCCTTCCGCAAGTGTGATGGAGGGCGTCCGTTGAAACAGGTTTTTCTTATAATCCGCATCCTGGCCGCGCTTCACGGGGTTTCCGCCATGTCCGGAACATCCGCAGAGCACCGCCACCGGGCACGGGAAGAGGAATGCTGCTGAAGCATGCATATCAGGAGGCCGGTTTTTCCACGATTTTGCTGATGCGGGCGATGCTGAGCGCCCTGCCTGTGGCTTCATCTATTTGCACGACGGCTCCGCAGAGGCGCACGGGCCAGTTCGCTACGGGGAATTTGGCCGGCATGGAGGTGCGGAAACGCTGGAGAATAGGTTCCCGTTCCCGTCCCAGCACCCCGACGGCGGGGCCGCACATGCCGGCGTCCGTCAGGTAGGCCGTGCCGCGCTCCAGAATGGTTTCATCCGCCGTCTGCACATGGGTATGTGTCCCGACGACGGCAGAAACCAGGCCGTCCAGATTGTAGCCGGTGGAGATTTTTTCACTGGTCGTTTCCGCGTGCATGTCCACAAAGATAACCCGCACGCCTTTTTCTTCCCTGAGTCTTTTGGCTTCCGCTTCCGAGATGAGGAAGGGGTTTTCCAGCGGCGGCTGAATGAATGAGCGCCCCTGAACCTGCATGACGGCTATTTTCCCCTTGGGAGTTTCCACGACTACGCTCCCGTGCCCCGGTGTTCCCTGCGGATAGTTGACGGGACGCAGCACCCGCGGTTCGGATTCCATCCACGGGGCCAGCTCCGCCTGGTCCCAGACATGGTCTCCCGTTGTGATGACATCCACTCCGGCGTGCAGCAGTTCCTGTGCCAGACGGGGCGTGATGCCTCTCCCGGCAGCCGCGTTTTCCCCGTTGACGATGATGAAGTCCGCCCCGTGTTCCCGTTTGAGTTCCGGCAACATGTGCTTCACGGCGGTGCGTCCGGGTTCGCCGACCACATCGCCTATAAAGAGTATGGTAATCATGATTGGGACGGAGCTGGCGCAGATGGCGGTTTTTACTGTTCTTCCCTGGTGACGGGCACTACCAGAACGGGCACGGGGGATTTCCGCATCACGGAGCTTGCGACGCTGCCCAGAAAGACGGTGGAGAGGAAGCCGTGGTTATGCTTGCCCACCACGATCATGTCGATGTGGTGTTTTTCAGCATAATTAATGACTGCTTCGCTGATTTCAAATTCATCTTCCACCGCCTGGATGATCGTGGCGTCCGTCAGCCGGGAGAGTTTTTCCGCCGTTTGTTTCAAATGGTTTTTGGCGATGGAAATAACTTCGTTTTCTTCCGTCTGGTCCATCACGGGAACGGGCACTTCATCCGGCAGAACGCCGGAAACTTCATAGCAAATGCTGGGTTCCACAATGTGGAGCAAATGGATGATGCTGTCGTTGGGGCAGGCCAGTTTGCCGATTTGGTGGATGACGGCGTCCGTGGCGTTGGAGAAATCAATAGCTACCAGAATATTCTTCATATCTTTCTGTATAACATTCCGTACTTTTCCATGCCACAAAAAAACGTGTGCTGCCCCGGCTTTCCCGGGTGTTCCGTTTTAGGCCAGCCCCACGGCGCGGCGCACCCTGTCCAGCACTACAGAGGCCGTCTCGCGCGCCTTGCGGGCGCCTTCTTCCAGCGTCCGGCGCACATAGTCCTGATTGGCTTCCAGTTCCGCCCTGCGTTCGCGAGCGGGCCGGAAGTATTCCCAGTAAGCGTCAAAGAGGCGCTTTTTGAAGTCTCCATAGCCGCATCCCCCGTTCTGGAAATCGCGCACCATGTTTTCATAACCCTGCGCGGAGGCAAAGAGTTTGTAAAGTTGCAGGATGACGGAACCTTCCGTCGGCTTGGGATCTTCCACGGGGGTGGAATCCGTAGGGATTCTCATGATGAGTTTGCGGACAGCTTTTTCCTCTCCGAAAATAGGAAGCGTGTTATTATAGCTTTTACTCATTTTCTGCCCGTCCAGCCCCGGAACAATGGCTGTGCTTTCCGCAATAAGCGCATCCGGAAGTTTGCAGGTGCCTTCTCCGAATTGTTCGTTCATTTTGCCCGCCAGGTCGCGTGTGACTTCCAGATGCTGTTTCTGGTCCTTGCCTACGGGCACCAGGTCGGAGTCATACATCAGGATGTCGGCCGCCATCAGCACGGGGTAGGTGAACAGGGCGTTGCTGGGGGAGAATCCCTTGGCAATTTTATCTTTGTAGGAATGGCAGCGTTCCAGCAGGCCCATCGGACAGACGGTGCTGAGTATCCAGGCCAGTTCATTGACTTCCGGCACGGCGGACTGGCGGAAAAAGACGCATTTTTCGGGATCCAGGCCCACGGCCAGAAAGTCCGTAGCGAGGTTGCTGCAGTTTTCCCTCAGCGTGTTCGCGTCGTGAACGGTGCTCATGGCGTGGTAGTCCGCCAGGAAGTAGAAAGATTCTCCGCTTTCCTGCATGCGGACGGCCGGTTCCATGGCTCCGAAGTAGTTGCCGACATGCAGCTTGCCGCTGGGTTGAAGACCTGTGATGATACGCATTGCGCGCGGGATTTTGCCTGTTCGCGCCCGGCAAGTCAAGAAAGGGGAGAGTCAAAGACAGGAGGGGCCGTCGGCTGGATTTTTTTCCGGCATGTGCCTGCCTCACGAGATGCGTTCAGAAGGGATGCCTCTTCTTATTTATGGAATGTCCGGAAAGGGCCGGTCAGCGTGGAAAAGGATGGGGGTAAAATTACTCTTCCAGCGCCTCCAGTACGTTATGCACACCGTCCGCAAAGCTTGGGTAGAGCGGTTCCCAGCCCAGGGCCAGAAGGCGGGAGCAGGAAATCCTCTGGTTGGAGAAGCCCCGGCGCGCTTCCGCCGGGAGCGGTTCAGGCTGCGGAGCGGGTTTCCCCAGCAAATTGGAAAGGTAGGAGTATATTTCTCCCATTTGCATGGGGGTGCGGTCCGTCAGGTTGTAAATGCCGGCAGGCGGTTCCCGCAGGGTGCAGAGCAGGTGCAGGGCGGCTGCGGCATCGTCCCGGTGGATGTAATTGAGCCATCTGTCCATGGCTCCGGGGAGGGCCGTCCCCTTCGTGACGTACTGGGAGACGAGAACACAGCGGCCCGGCCCGTACAGGGCTCCCAGCCGGACGACCGTGCCTCCCGCTGCCAGGACCGTCTGTTCCGCCTGAATAAGAAGCCCGTTTTTTCCGGAGGAGGGATAGACATTGTGTTCCTCCGTAATCCAGCGTCCGTCCGTGATTCCATAGACGGCGGTACTGGAACAGAAGATGACCGGCGTTCCGGGAAAGGCTTCCAGCGTGTTTCGCGTCCCATTGGCGTAAAGGTTGCGGTAGGCTTCCTCTCCGCCTCCCCTCGTGCTGGCGCACATGACGATGATCTGGGGGGAGGGGATGCGGGCGGCCAGCCCCTGCATGGAGGCCCGGTCTGCAACGTCGGCTTCGTAAATGGCTTTTTGCGGGTCAATATCCGCCGTCAGGGCCGTATGTCCCGCTTTCCGCAGGCTTTCCGCCAGGGCTTTTCCCAGATACCCTGTTCCCAGAATGAGAACGATGCGGGGATTCTTACACAGAAGGCCGGTCATGAGTCATTGCGGAGGTGCTTGAGTTCCATTAGCATTTCAGCGCGGGAAATGTCTTCCGGCCATGTGATTTTGGGATTGGGCTCATGATTATGCACCAGGCGCGTAGGGTGGCCGATGAGCTGCAGGGCGGTGACTTCATCCGTTACCTGGATATTCCGTTCCGTGACTTCCACATAAGCGTCCAGCAGAAGAGGGTATTGGAAGACCTGCGGGGTTTCCATGCACCACAGGCCGTCCCGTTCCACCTGTTCCGGAATCGTAAAGCGTTCTTTATCCGCACGCTTCAGGGTATCCGTTACGGGATGTGCGGAAGCGGCCGCCCCATATTCCCTGGCGGTTTGAATGCAACGGGAAATTTGCTCCACCGTAATGAGCGGGCGGGCTCCATCGTGCACGGCCACGAATTCCGGGGTATAAAGCAGGGCTGCCAGTCCGTTCTGCACGGATTCATGTCGTTCCGCCCCTCCGTCCACACGGGTAACGGGTATTTCCGTTTCCAGGTCTGCGCCGTTAATGGCATGAAAACGTTCTTCCGGGCAGACGACTACGATTTCCGTGATTTCCCGGCAGCTGGCAAAGGCGCGGATGCTGCGTTCCAGCACCTTGACTCCGTGCAGGGGGGCCAGCAGCTTGTCAAATCCGGCGCGCCGGGAGGACCCGGCCGCAACGATGATGGCGGCGCAGCATTTCATGACAGTCTGGCTGACACCATGCGGGCCAGCTCCTTGCCGTTGACTCTGCCGGCCGTGCGTTCCTGCATGAGTTTCATGACCTGCCCCATGTCTTTTTTGGTAGAGGCTCCCGTTTCCTTCATCACGGTTTCCAGAATGGCTGCCGTTTCTTCTGCTGTGAGTTCCGCGGGCATGAACTGTTTGAGGACGGCGATTTCAGCTTCTTCCTTTTCCGCCAGTTCCGGGCGTCCGGCGGAGCGGAATTGCTCCGCAGAGTCCTCACGCTGCTTGATTTGCTTGCGGACTACGGCCAGTTCTTCCGCTTCTTCCAGCAGGGTTCCCAGGCCTCCCTTGGCGATGGCCGTGTTCGTGAGGGCCGTCTTGAGGGCACGCAGGGTATTGAGGGTAACGGTGTCTTTTGCTTTCATGGCGGTTTTCATCCCCTCCATGATTTGGTCGGAAATCTTGTTCATATTTCCATTAACTAAGCGCATCCCCAGGTGTACTTCAAGCCGTAAATTGAAAAAGGCCGCCAGCGCAGGAAATGCCGCGGCGGCCCGGATAAGGGGAATAAAAGCGGAACAGCCGGGGTTATTTTTTTCCGCCAATGGGCATGATGTGGATTTTCTTTTCCGTCATGCCCGGAACCACCATCATGGAGTCATACAGGATAAAGTCCGCCGCTCCTTCAACTGGGCCGGTGGCTACCGGGGCGGAACGCCCCGTCTTCAGATCCAGCCTGCGGACAGCTTCCGGTTTTTTATCTTTGGACCAGTCGCTGTAGTATAGGGCGTTGTCACGGTACACCAGCCCATCGTACTGTCCCCGTTCCTTGGAAAGTTCCGTGACCTCCCGGGAAACGGGGTTGATGGAGAGCAGGCGTCCGCTGGGTTTGCCCTTTTCATCCGTTGCGTATTCGCAGAGGTAAATGACCTTTCTTTCCGGATCCCAGGCCAGGCCGTTCGGCTTGTAGATGGGCTGTTTGGTCACCAGTTCTCCATAAGAGCTGGTATTCGTGTCCACATAGAAAATCTGGTTGGTATCCGTGGAGGAAACCATGAGCCTGCCATTGATGAACGCCAGGTCATTGAGGAATTTCATGCGGGACGGGGACAAGTCCACGTATCCTTCAATAGCGCCGGTCTTGGCGTTTATCTTGAAGACCATGTCCACGTCTGTGCAGTAAAGAAAGCCGTCCTGATACAGTAACCCCTTCGGCGCGTCCAGGGTATCTACGTCCGTGATTTTTTTCGGCTCTGTGGAACCGTGCGGAATGACGCCCAGATAGCCGTCCTTGTCTTTTTCCGTAGGCGTGAGCCTGGAGCCGATGCAGGTGAAATAGATATTGCCCTCGGCATCCGCCGCCACGCTTTCCGGATGTCCGTCAATGGCAATGGTGTTTTTTTCCAGGGCGGGCAGCGGTTCGGCGGGTTCCGGCTGTTTTTTTGCCGGCGGTGCGGCCAGCGCGCTGCACGCCAGGCAGAGAAGGAGTGGTGTCGCTTTCATGGGGTGGTGCGGTATAAGAGTCTTGATCCTTATGACATGGGAGCAATGGAAATGCAAGCCCTGTAGAGGATGATAGGCTGCCGGGCAGAGTCGCGCCCCGTTCGGGCGAACGGGGCGCTTTCCGTGTTAGATGGTTCCAGAATCCAGATTGTTGGGCCGGGGCATGTTTTCCATGCGGATAGAGCGGTTGACCGCGTTCAGGTAGGCGCGGGCGGAGGCCTCAATGACGTCTGTGGAGGCTCCCTTGCCCACAATGGGCTTGGGCTGCCCGAAGTCCACATGAACCGTGACTTCTCCCAGAGCGTCCTTCCCTTCGGAAGCGGCGTTGACGCTGTAGCCTTTCAGCGTGCCTTTGCGCTTAGTGATGCGCTCAATAGCCTTGATGACGGCATCCACGGCGCCGTTGCCTGTAGAGCTGTCTTCAAATTTCTTGCCTTCCTTGAGCAGTCCCACCGTAGCCGTGGGACGCGCGTGGCTGCCCGCCACGAATTGCAGGAAGTCCAGTTCCCATAGGCCGGTGGAGGCATGCAGGGAGTCGTCCACAATGGCGGAAAGATCATCATCATAAACGAATTTTTTGGAGTCGCCCACTTTCTTGAAGCGTTCAAAGACGGTGTTGACTTCCTCTTCCGTGAGGACATGGCCCAGCTGTTCCAGCCTGGATTTGACGGCAGCGCGCCCGGAATGCTTGGTGAGCGGGAGTTCCGTGGCGCCCCAGCCGACCGCCTGCGGGTCCATGACTTCATAGGTTTCCCGGCAGTTGAGGATGCCGTGCTGGTGGATGCCTGAAGAGTGGGCGAAAGCGTTTTCCCCCACGATGGCTTTGGACCGCTGCACCTGCATGCCGCTCATGCGGGCCACGATGCGGGAAGTGCGGACGATTTCCTTCGTGTTGATGTTGTCCGTGACGTCTCCGAATTGCCCGGCGCGGGTGCGCAGGGCCATGATGACTTCTTCCAGAGCCACGTTTCCGGCGCGTTCGCCGATGCCGTTAATGGTTCCTTCCACCTGGCGGGCTCCGGCGCGGACGGCTGCCAGGGAGTTGGCTACAGCCAGGCCAAGGTCATTGTGGCAATGCACGGAGATGACGGCTTTGCCGATGTTCGGCACATGTTCCTTCAGGTGGCGGATAATGCGGTAAAACTCGTCCGGAGTAGTGTAGCCTACGGTATCCGGAATGTTGACGGTCGTGGCGCCTGCGTCGATGACCGTTTCCACGACTTTGGTCAGAAAATCCAGATCTGTGCGGGAAGCGTCCTCCGGGGAAAATTCCACGTCCTGTACGAATTGCCTGGCATAGGATACGCCTTCCGCCGCCATGCGCAGGATTTCGGATTCCGCTTTTTTCAATTTGAACTGCATGTGCAGCTTGCTGGTTGCCAGGAAGATGTGGATGCGGGCGCGTTCCCCGGCGGGTTCCAGGGCCCTGGCCGCCGCTTCAATATCCGCCTTCACGCAGCGGGCCAGTCCTGCGATGCGGCATTTTTTGATTTCGCGGGCGATGGTGTGCACGGCTTCAAAGTCGCCGTCGGAGATGCAGGGAAAGCCGGCTTCAATCACGTCCATGCCCAGCCGTTCCATTTGCCGCGCCACTTCCAGCTTTTCGCGTAGGTTCATGGATGCTCCGGGGCATTGTTCTCCATCGCGCAGGGTAGTGTCAAAAAAGTAGATTTGATCGGACATAGGTTAATGATGTTAAGCGGTGGCATGATAATGTTTTGCTCCGGTAACGCAAGCCCTACGCGCTGCATGCTTTCACAGAGCGTCCGGGCGGCGGAAGAGAACCGCCGGAGCGAAGAATGACGGAACCGCCCTTTGCCTAAAAGGAGGAGCTTTGTAGGATGGAAGGGTGAAGATCAGATTTTACCTGAATGACCGGGCGGAGCGCGTCATGGCTCTGTGGAGCGAAAGCCGCAGAGAATACCTGGCGGCGGATTCCGTGCTTGCCGAGGTGGATGCCTGCATTTGCGGGGAAACGGGATCCTGCGGAGAGGAAATGAAGCGCATTGCCGCGTTTCTGGATAGTGCCGCCGTCAAAGCTGTCAACCCTGAATGGATGATTGATACCGCGCTGCCCTGTTCTCCTTCCAAGCTGGTGTGCCTGGGAAAGAGTTATGCGGACCATGCGAAGGAGTTTGACGGGGATTCCGTGCAGGAGCCGGCTGTTTTCCTGAAATCGCCTTCCGCCATTACTTCCTGCAGCGATGTCGTTTTGTATCCGCCCGGCTGCGACAAGCTGGATTATGAGATTGAATTGGCCGTAGTGATTAAGGAGATGTTGAAAAACGCTTCCCCGGAGGAGGCCGCGCGGGCTATCAGCGGCTATACGCTGATGTGCGACTATTCGGAAAGGGCCAACCAGCTGGAACATGGCGGACAGTGGACCAAGGGGAAGAGTTATGACAGCTTTGCCCCAATGGGCCCTACGTTCATTTCCGCTGATGAACTTGGGGACGGTGCCGGCATTCCCCTGGAATTGAGGGTGAACGGGGAAGTGCGCCAGAGCGGAAATACGGACGGCTTGATCTGGCCTGTTCCGCGTCTGATTGCCTATGTTTCCCGGTTCATGACCTTATGGCCCGGAGATGTGGTTTCCACCGGCACTCCGGGAGGCGTGGGGATGGGGATGAAGCCTCCGGTATATTTGAAACCCGGAGATGTCGTGGAATGGGGAAGCCCCGCTTTTGGATTCGCCTCCCAGGCTGTGGTGATTGATGATGAGGGGTAGGGGGACAATTCTCCGGCCTTTCCGAATATGGGGGGAAGGGAAAGAACTTTCCCTTCCCGCTTCTGCGGACGGAGCGTTATTTTCCCGTGGAACGGGGCCGCCGGAGCGGGCCGGACGGCAGATGACGCCTGCATGCGGGGGCTGGGCGTTATTTTCTCTTGATTACTTCGCCGCGGTTTAGTGAAGTGGCCGCGTGAAAAATGTGGTTTTGTACGTGGTCATGGTGACCGGGCTGACTGCCCTCTTCGTCTGGCTGAAAAGCAGGAATGCGGAACGCGCCCCTGCTTCCGCCGCCATGGTGGTGTCTCCGGAAAGCGGCATGGCGCGCCCTATTGTGCTGGTGGATGTCCGAACTCCGGAGGAGTACCGCACGGGACATAAGGAGGGGGCCTTGAATATTCCGGTAGATGAGGTGGAACAACGGGCCGCGCAGCTTCTTCCGGATAAGAATGCCGTGATTTTGCTGTATTGCCGTACGGGCAAGAGGGCGGACAAGGCGCTGGAAGTGCTCAGGAAGATGGGATATTCCCATGTGGAAAACCTGTACCGGTCTGAAATGTAGCTTTCATCCCGATTGATCCGTGCGGGGATTCCGCGGGGCGCCGGGCATGCCGTTTCCTGAATCGGTCAGGAAACGGCACAGGAACGGATTCATATGGCTCTTTCCGGAAAGCAACTGGAATTTAAGCCGTTCATTCTTTAATCAGTTCCAGTTTCCCATTGGAGGATTTTCCGCCCACGGAGCGGACCCTGGCTCTGAGGGAGCATCCGTTGTTGGCATGGATTCCCTTGGGAAGGGAAAGTTTGTAGAAATTCCCGCGGGAAGGCTTGCCTGCCAATCCGGCGTGCCGGTCGCGGGCGATTACTTTGCCGTTTTCCAGGAGTTCGACGCCGTCTATTTCCAGGGCATGGCTGCCGGAAGTGAAGACGAAGCGCACCCCCCGGAGTTTTTCAAGATCAGCGGAAGAAACGGGCCAGTCCAGATAACTCCATTCCGTGGATACCGTCGCGGAGGTCCAGTTTCCTATAATTGACCCGGCTGCTTTTCTTTTCAGGGAAGAAGGCAGGGGCGGCGCCTCCCGGATAGCCTGGCGGCAGGCGTTGACCAGATCTCCGGGAGCGTGCGCCGCGCTTACGCCAGTGGAACGGACCCATTTTTCCTCCCATGCTCCCATATCCGGATTTTTTTCGGAAAGACGGCTCTGAATAAAGTGTTCCCAGCGCGGCAGATAGTAGTCCCTGATAAGGCCGCTCCATATTTTGGCGGCGTAGTCGTCTACGGGAGGCCCCCATCTGGTCACCAGCCTTCTGGCGTTTTGTTCATACTTGTTTTTTTCCTCCGGAGAAGTTCCGTGAGACCGGGCAAATGATAACCAGCGCGACAGTCTCCAGGTGGGGTGCCCTTCCAGAAGGGAATCCGCCCGAAGGGCGTATTTGCGGAAATATTCCATGCATTTTTTCGTATTCTCCATTTCTTGTTCATCCAGGGCTTCCAGAGCGGCCAGGATGGCTTCATTCATGCGTATGCCAAGGTAATGGGCGGTCATCTCAACGGCATCCTGTCGGAACAGGGGGGACTGTTCCAGGCCGCGAGTGTTGACGAACAGGGAGAGGCCTTTCAGAAAATCTTCGCTTGTGTTTACGGAACAGCCGCGGGTGCCGGGTTTCATTTGCCAGTTGAAACGGGGATGGTCCTTTAAGTTGGAATAGGCTGTGCGGCGGAACAGATTCCAGGCTTCCTTCATGCTGTCCGGATAATTTCCGTATCGGGCACGGCAATAATTTTCCAGATATTGTTCCACGTCCTCCTGGCGGTCCCTCCATGCGGCGTCCGTAACCAGTTCGTAGATAACGTCATTGTTTTCTATCCCTTCCGGGGCCATGCCCATTCCGGAGAGACGCCCCCTGGATGAAGAGTTCAAGGCTTCCAGATGGCCGTTGGCGTAAAAATCCATTACCCCGGTCATGGCGCATTTGCCGCCCATGTTGGGAACCACGCTGTAAACCCACGGTTTATTGAAAAAACCCTTGAAGACGTCCCAGTTCATGCCGTTGCGCCAGAAAGTCTTGTTGTAATCCGCCGCCAGGTCCAGAAGGAGCATCTTATCGTCCGGAACCTTGCTGAGCAAAGCCTTCAGAGTATCTGCGTTCCAGATATTGCGCTGGTATCCGAACATCCATCCCTGCATGACCCATACCGCATCCGGGTTGGTGGAGGAAATGGAGCGGTAAATTTGTTCCCCGAGGGAGCTGAGCATATTGTTGCGGGCTTCGGCGCCTCCTTTGTTTTCGGGAAGTTCCATTTCATTGAAGGAGTCCGCAAGAAAATAGGTGTTTTTCCCGAATTCCTTCTGCCATTCCTGCATGTACAGGCGTCCTATTTTAAGGAAAAGGGGCTCTTCCGGAGAAAGAAAATGGGCGTGGTTTTTTTGAGGCCAGCCTCCCCACCCCAGCCGGTGAAGCTTCGCTTCCGGATAAAGGCGGAGGATTCCCCGGGGAACGAAACCGGAAAAAGCGGGACAAATGGGGGTCATGCCCAGGGATTTCATCCTGTGCAGGATGCGGTGCTGCAGGGCGATTTGTTCTTTGTGCCAGCTGGCGGGCAGGGGGCCGTCATGATTGACGATGTTCCCCATCCGCTGCCAGGGAAGGTGTGCCGGTCCCGTATAAAATTCTTCTATTTCTTTCTCCGTCAGTCCCAGCTGTTTCCATACCCGGACGGCGATTCCCTCCGTGGCAACCAGGCCCAGAGGCATATCTATGCCGTGCAGAGCCATCCAATCTATTTCTTTTTCCCAGCGTTCCCAGGTCCAGTAAGGCATCGTATAGCCATAGGTGACCACATTGAAGTAATAGTGGTTGCGAAAAGGGGAAACGATGCGGCGCGGCGCGGCATCCGGCAGTTGCGCCGGCCAGCGGATATCTTTATTATCCCAGGAAACCATTCCCAGACGGTTTGTCTTCAGAAAATCATAGAATCCCCGGCAGAGGGCTGTGCCGCTGCTTCCCCGGATATTCAGTATTCCGCCGGAGGCTTTCGTTTCAAAAACATCGTGCCCGTCTTCTTTTTCAATAATTTCCAGTTGCAGTTTTTCCGGGGCTTTGGCCAGGGACGGAACGGTCCGCATGATTACTGAACGCGCTGCTTCCCGCTCTCTGTTTTTCTGTATATCTTCTGCGAAGACAAACAGATTTGTTAGCATGAAAAGTAATAGAATTTTTGGGAAATAAGAGGTCATATTGTAATATATACAAGACAGGTAAATAGTTCTTTCAGGAAAAAGCGGATATTTGCGTAATCCGTTAAAGAAAAAGGCCCCTGCATGTTGTCATGCAGGGGCCCTGGTTGAAAAGACTGAAAGCTTTTATTCCACCTTGGGCTTCCGCGGCGTTCTCTTGCGCGGCGCTTTGGGCTTTGCCGGGGGGGTGTCCTGGATGTGCAGGAAGGTGAGCGTCTCCGTCCCGTCCGTTTCCACGGCTTCAATTTTATCGCCGGGTTTCACGTCTCCCCTCAGCAGGGATTCCGCCAGCGGGTCTTCCAGCAGGCGTTCGATGGCGCGGCGCATCGGGCGTGCGCCGTACTGCGGGTCGTAGCCGTTCTTGATGATCAGGTTCAGGGCTTCCTGACTCAGGGCCAGCGTGATGTTCTTGGCCTTGAGACGGGAGATGAGCTTGTCCGCTTCCAGATGCACGATACGTTCCAGATCATCCCGTTCCAGCATGCGGAAGACGGAAATGTCATCAAAGCGGTTCAGGAATTCCGGGCGGAATTGCCTGCGCGCTTCTTCCAGAATCTTTCCCTTCATGGCGGCGTAGTCCGCGTTGTCGGCGGCCATGGCGCCAAAGCCCATGGTGCTCTGCCGCTTGGCGGAGGCGGCCCCCACGTTGGAGGTCAGGATGATGATGGTGTTGCGGAAGTTGATCTTGCGTCCCAGGGAGTCCGTCACGCTTCCTTCTTCCAGAATCTGGAGAAGCAGGTTCATAACGTCCGGATGGGCCTTTTCCACTTCATCAAAGAGGATGACGGAGTAGGGTCTGCGACGGACGGCTTCCGTGAGCTGGCCGCCTTCGTCATGGCCTACGTAGCCGGGAGGAGAACCGATGAGACGGGACGTGGTGTGTTTTTCCATGTACTCGCTCATGTCCACCTGAATCAGGGCGTCCGCAGTGCCGAACATGATTTCCGCCAGATTGCGGGCCAGATAGGTTTTGCCCACGCCGGTGGGGCCCAGGAAGAGGAATGAGCCGATCGGGCGGCGCGGATCCTTGATGTCCGCGCGGCTGCGCCGCAGGGCGCGGGCGATGGCGGAGGCCGCTTCATCCTGGCCGATGACTTTGCTTTTCAACTCTTCTTCCATCCGCAAAAGCTTGGCGGTTTCCTTTTCCTCCATCCGGGCCAGAGGGATGCCCGTCCATTTGGAGAGCACGCTCATCACGTCTTCATCCGTTACGGGAACGTAATTGTTCTCATAGGAATTGCGCCAGGTTTCCAGCATGTTTTGAAGTTCCGCCCTGGCTTGTTTTTCCTCGTCGCGGAGGCGGGCTGCTTCCTCAAAAATCTGGGTTTCCACAGCCTTGTCCTTGCGTTCCTTGATTTCCGCAATGCGGGTTTCCATGTCGCTGATGTGGTCCGGGCGGGTCATTTGGGAGACGCGCTTGCGCGCGCCCGCTTCATCCAGGATGTCGATGGCCTTGTCCGGCAGGAAACGGCCCGTCAGATAGCGGTGGGAGAGCCTGGCTGCGGCTTCAATGGCTTCCGTCGTATAGTGCACCTTGTGATGTTCCTCATACTTGGGCTGAATGCCGGCAAGAATCCGGATGGTGTCCTCCACGGAGGGTTCCCCTACCTGCACCTGCTGGAAGCGGCGTTCCAGGGCGGCGTCCTTCTCAATGTGTTTCCTGTATTCGTTGAGCGTGGTGGCGCCTATGGCCTGGAGCTCACCCCGGGAGAGGGCGGGCTTGATGATGTTGGAGGCGTCCATGGAGCCTTCCGCGGAGCCGGCGCCCACGATGGTGTGCAGTTCGTCAATGAAAAGGATGACGTTGCCTTCCCGGCGTATTTCATCCATCACGGCCTTGAGCCGTTCTTCAAACTGGCCGCGGTATTTGGTGCCGGCCACCATCAGCGCCAGATCCAAGGAGATGACTCTCTTGCTGCGCAGGAGCTCCGGAACGTGGCCCTGGGCTATTTCCTGGGCCAGCCCTTCCACGATGGCGGTCTTGCCCACCCCGGCTTCACCGAGCAGGACGGGGTTGTTTTTATTCCTGCGGCACAGGATCTGGATGACGCGCTCAATTTCGGAGGCGCGGCCGATGACGGGGTCCAGCTTGCCGTCCCGGGCCAGCTGGGTCATGTCCCGTCCGAAAGCCTGAAGCGCGGGAGTCTTGGATTTCTGCTGCCTGGAATAGGAGGGGGAGGAAGGTTCGTCCGTCGGGATGGCGGGGGATTCATTTTCCTCTTCGTCGTCATCGTCGTCCGGGATGATGTTGTCTTCATCCGCGTCCATCTGGTATTTGGGGGTCAGCACGTCCAGCAGTTCGCGCCGCGCCTGTTCCAAATCCACGCCGAAGTGGCGCAGAATCTGTCCGGCCACGCCGTCTCCGTCACGGATGAGGCCCAGGAGCAGGTGTTCCGTGCCCACATACGTGTGGTTGAGTTCCTGGGCTTCCCTGTTTGCCATTGCCAGGACTTTGCGCACCCTGGGGGTGTACGGAATGTTGCCTTCCGCCTGGGGTTCTGTGCCCCGGCCTATTTGTTCCTCCACCTGTTTGCGCACGGCGGAAAGTTCCACGCCCAGATTTTCCAGGATGGTGACGGCCACGCCCTTGCCCAGTTTGAGCAGGCCGAGCAGAAGGTGTTCGGTTCCTATGTAATGATGATTGAAGCGGTCCGCTTCCCGGCGCGCATGCGCCAGCACTTGTTGCGCCCTAGGCGTAAAATTATTCATGGATGATTAAAAAATTGGTATGGTTGCATTAATTGCCGGAAAGTTCCTTTCGGATCATATCAGCGCGGATCTGGTCCCTGTGTTCCGAGGTGGTCTGGTCCGTGGTGGACAGGCGCGCCAGATGGGCCGGCTGGATGTTCATGATGGTTTTGTTGACGTTTTTTAATGCCTGGCGGGAAAAGATGTCCAGAGACGCTCCCATCCGGAGGAAGGAGAGCAGCGCCAGCGCCTCCTGCGTGGAAAGCAGAGTGGCGTTGGTCAGGAGTCCGTAAGCGCGGGAAACGCGGTCTTTCACCTGCAGGGAGGATGACTGGAGCAGCCGCCTGCGCGCGTTCCATTCCTGGTGGGCCAGGTCTGAAGTGAAGCGGGTCATGCGTTCCACAATCCGGTCTTCGCTGTCTCCCAGCGTGGATTGGTTGGATATCTGGAAAAGGTTGCCGGTGGCTTCCGTCCCTTCCCCGTAAAGGCCGCGGACGGTGATGTTGAGCTGCACGGCCGCCTGAACGACCTGCTGCATCTGTTCGGAGATGACGAGGCCCGGCAGATGCATCATCACGGAGGCCCTCATGCCCGTGCCCAGATTGGTGGGGCAGGCGGTGAGATAGCCCAGCCGCGTATTGTAGGCGTACGGGAGCCTGGCTTCCAGTTCGGAGTCTATTTTGGAAATGGCCCCCCATGCTTTTTTAAGCTGGATGCCGGGCAGGATATACTGCAGGCGCAGATGGTCCTCCTCATTAAAGAGGATGCTGGCATTCTGGCTGCGGGAGATGAGGACGGCGCAGCCTTCCGAACGGGCCGCCAGTTCCCGGGAAATGAGGTGGCGTTCCACCAGCAACTGTTTCTGCTGCTGGGTAAGCCCGGAAAGCTCCGCATAATAGCCTCCTTTCATGACGGGGATTTGGCGCGCTTCTCCGGAAGTGAGCTTCAGCGTTTCCTCCCTCTGCTGGCGAGTGGCCCAGCCGGGAAAGGGCGTGGCGGTCAGATTGCGCGCCAGGCGGATGCGGGAGGTGAGGACGATGTCGTGCTCATCCCGTGATTCCACCATCCATTTGGCGGGGTTGTTGAGTAAGTCGTCAAAGAGCATGTATGTTAATTGGTCGGCGTGCGCAATTGGTTGATTTGATCGCGGAGTTCGGCGGCGCGTTCATAGTCCTCTCTTGCCACTGCCAGGGAAAGCTGTTGTTCCAGATCACTGATGGTTTGGGTTTCCGTTTCGCGTTTTTCGGCCCGTTCCGGAGTTTTCCCGTGATGGTGGGAATCAGGCTGGATCTGGGTAAGAAGCGGGAGGATTTCTTCTTCAAAGACGTTGTAGCATTCACTGCAGCCCAGACGTCCTACGTTTTTGTAATCCTGAAGGGTGAAGGAGCAGATTGGACAGCTTGTGAGGGGCAGGGATTGCAGGGCCGGAATGGGGGCGGAGGGGGCCGCCGCGCCTTCCTTGCCGAATTGGCCCTGAAGGTTCGGGAACAGTTTCTCCGCCAGATCGAAGGCATCTGGATCCAGCAGACCCCGCTCCTGGGCGCATTTGGCGCAAAGGCAGAATTTGGTGGACTTCCCGTTGATGATCTGTGTCAGGAACACCGTTGCCGGTGCAGAGCATATCTCACATTTTTTCACAACCCGCATTATAATGGCGCTCCCTGTGGCGGACTAGTAGTCTGCGTGTCATGGATTGTCATGAAAATGGGCTTTGTTATTGTACTTGGGAAGAATTCTTTCCGCGTTGTTTCAAACGTCCGCACCGTGATGAATACAAATAGGCTGTGCAAAAAATGACGCCCAGAACCAGAATGATGGTGGCGCCCAGATGCCAGCCCAGGGGGAAGGACAGGTAAAAAGCCAGCAGAGAGCCCAGCCCTCCGATGATTCCTCCCCCCCAGAAGAGATGGGACGGCTTGTTGGTAAGCAGGTACACCGTGGCGGCGGGTCCGACAAGCAGCCCCAGCGTCAGGAACGCTCCCACGGCCTGCAGGGAGGAAACGAGCACCAGAATGATCAGGGTGAAAATGCCGTAGCTGATGAGACGGGAGGGGATTCCCAGCGTGGTGGCGATGTCCGGGTCAAAGAGGCAGATCAGGATGGGGCGGCGGAAGAGCAGCAGGATCAGGACGCTGACGGAGCTGATGGCGAAGGCGATCCACAGGTCGGAGTCGGACAGGCTCATGATGGAGCCAAACAGCCAGTCGTCAATTTTCTGCTGCAGGCCCAGCCTGACCAGCACGATGAAGCCCGCAGCGAAAGCCGTGGTATGCAGGATGGAAAGGGCGGTGTCCTGGTTCAGCCGGGATGTGCGGGAGACGAAGAGGGAACCCAGACCCACCAGCAGGGCGGCCACCACAGCCCCCGTCAGCAGGCTCCAGCGGGTAAGACCGAAGAGGAGCACCGCCACCGCAATTCCCGGCAGCAGGGCGCAGGAAAGCGTGCCGATTTGGAGGGCGGATTTTTTCAGGATTACCAGCCCGCTGACGAAGCCGTTGGCGAAGCCGATCATGACGCAGGCCAGCAGGGACCGCTGCGCGATGGGTTCGCGGAGGAATTGGAGAAAATCATCCATCATGAAGCTTGGGTTTCCGGTTGGGGGTCCATTCCGTATATCTCCCGGATGCGTGCGGGGGAAAGCACTTCCTTCGGGGGGCCGAAAGCGGCCAGCTCCCGGTTCATCAGCAGGATGGCGTCGAAGATATCCGCCGCCGTATTCAAGTCGTGATGGGAGGCGATGACCAGACGCCCTTCCGCCGCCAGGGAATCCAGCAGCCTTCCCAGGGACTGGCTGGCGGGAGCGTCCAGGCCCGTGAAGGGTTCGTCCAGCAGGAGGACATGGGCCTCCTGCGCCAGAGCCCGCGCCAGAAAGGCCCGTTGCTGCTGGCCGCCGGAAAGTTCTGAAATCTGGCGGTCCGCCAGGGATTCCATACCGAGAGCGTGAAGGGACTTTTCCACAATATCCCGGTCATGCCTCCCGAATTTTTTCCACAGGCCCAGGGAAGGATAACGCCCCATTTCCACCAGCGCGCGGACGGTGATGGGGAAGGACCAGTCAACGTCGGAACGTTGGGGCAGGTAGGCTATTTCTCCCGGCGTGTCGTGCAGGGGGCGTCCGTTCCACAGGATTTTTCCGGAATCGGGGCGGATCAGCCCGGCCAGAGCCTTGATCAGCGTGGATTTTCCTGCGCCGTTGGGACCCATCAGAGCCAGCGTGTGTCCGCAGGTGATGGAAAAGCTGATGCCGTTGAGCGCAAGAAGACTACCATAATAAACGCTGAGGCTGTCCACTTCCAGGCGATGGCGGTCCGGGTGGATGGCGTGCGCGCCCCAGCAGATGTGATCCCGGGTGCAGGGTGGGGCTGGGCTGTTCATTTCCATGAGAAGGAGTAGCTGTCGTTCAGGGAAGGGCCGAAGGACCAGCGGGTGGCGGAGACGGTAGGTTTCCCCTCCGGTTCCAGTTCCAGCGTGACGGGGGTGTCCGGCGTGTTTTCCGGCCAGCGGGCGGAAACGGTGAGGATCACGGAGCCGTCTTTCAACGGCAGGCCGCATTCCGTTTCTTCATGCAGCCCGGGCGTTTCTGGCTGCCAGAGAAGGCGGCCGCCGCAGGATATGGAAAGGGCTTCCGGACGGTGGGCGCATCTGACCGTGATGACCGTGGGAACATCCGTGGTTGGCGCCGCAGGGGTGGAATGCGCCGTTCCCTGTGTTCCCGGGGAAGGCGCCGTCATGTTGTAAAGGAAGAATCCCAGCAGGATGACGACTCCCAGAGTGGGAAAAAACTGCCGCAGGGGAGTGCTGGTCATGGTCTGGGAGACGGGGAAAGGGCTTCCTTGATGATGCCTGTGTTTTGTCTGAACATGGATTCGAACGTGTGGCCTTCAGGGGCCAGCCCGTCGGTATTGATTGGCCTGGCAACGGGGATGTTCAGGGATTTGGCGATTTCCGCAAGGCTCTTGGGGTTGGAGGAGTATTCCGGGAACAGGGCCTTGACCCCGGCGGACCTCAGCTTGTTCAGCGTGGAGGCCAGCTGGGCGGAGTTGCCTTCGTCTTCACGGCTTATTCCCTGGATGCTGATGCTGCGGAAGCCGAATTCCCGGCAGAAATGGTTCATGGCCGCATGCCCCGTAACCAGGACGCGGTCCTTTTCCGGAATGTCCGCAAGCTCCTTTCTGGCCCAGGAGGAAAGCTGGTCCATCTTTCTGTTCCACCGGGCCAGGCCGGCTTTATAGTCCTGTTCATGGGCCGGGTCCAGCCGCGTGAGCATTGCGGCCAGGGTGCGGGCGGCGCGTTTCATATTGGCCGGGGTGTGCCACCAGTGGGGGTCGTTGGGGCCGTGGGCGCAGCAGTCTCCGTCGTGTTCATGGTCATGGTCTGCGGTGTCTTCCTCCACGGGAACGTCCGGAACGGAGGCTCCAAGATCCAGAATTTGCACATTGCCTCCCAGGGCGTCCTTTAATTTGGGAAGGTACGGCTCCAGGTTTTTGCCGGAGGCCAGCACCAGGCGCGCCTGTCCCGCGGCGGCAATATCCTGCGGCGCGGGTTCAAAACTGTGCAGGTTGCCGTTGGGGCGCAGCAGGTCCGCCACCTGCACGCGGCTGCCGCCAATGGAGCGGGCCATGTCTCCCAGAACGGGGTGCAGAGCCGCGATTTTCAATATTGGGGCATCCTGGGCCTGAAGAGAACAGAACAGGCCCAGAAGACACAGAAAAGGAATCAACATGCGCCGGAGCATGTTCCGCATGATGAACCTTCCCTTCAAGTGATGCAATGGTCAAATTTGTCTTCTAAAGCAGGATGACGCTGACTTTTCAGGGAGTCCGCACGGCTCTTTTTTTGTTTTTCAGCGTTGTGGTGAACTCCTGGCAGGGGAAGGGGGATGCGGCGCCCTTGGCGTCCAGCCTGGCCGGGGTTCCCGTGCGGGCTCCGGGGGCTTTCTTCCACTGGTGACGACGGTCTGATGGCGGAGAGAGGTTTTTTCTTGAGGTGGAAAGTGTTTTCTGGTTCCATTATCGCGCATCATCATGAATGGTTTTCAACTTCTCCAATGTGGCTTGAGCGTGGCGGCCTTTCTGGCCGGTTCCGCCCTGGCGGCGACTTCTGCCGTATATCCGTCTCCCCAACAGTCCAAATTTACCACCCAGACGGTTGCTTTCTCCGGGAAGCCGTCCGTGACCATACGTTCCGCCAAGGCGGGCGGCAGCAAGCTGCTGGAGGGAGTTCCGGAGAAATCCGGAGCCTACAAACTGGTGATTTCTCCGCAGGGAAAGGTGGGCATAGGAGCCCATGACGAACGGGGGGCGTTTTACGCCATGCAGACGCTGCGGCAGCTGGGAACGAAGGCCGGCGGGGAAGGCGTGATTTTGCCCGTTGGGGAAATCATAGACTGGCCGGACATCGAATTCCGCGGAACGGTGGAAGGTTTTTACGGCACCCCCTGGAGCCATGAAGCCCGTTTGAGCCAGCTGCGCTTTTACGGCCAGAACAAGATGAACACATACATCTACGGGCCGAAGGACGATCCCTACCACTCCTCCCCCCACTGGCGGGACCCCTATCCCGCGGACCAGGCCGCCCAGATCAGGGAACTGGTGAAGGTGGCGAAGGAAAACCACGTGGATTTTGTGTGGGCTATCCATCCCGGCAAAGATATCAAGTGGACGGAAGAAGACATGAACAACGTCATCAAAAAGTTTGAGATGATGTACAAGCTGGGCGTCCGTTCCTTTGCCGTGTTTTTTGACGATATCTTCGGCGAAGGCAAGCGCGGGGACATGCAGGCCCTTCTGCTGAACAAGATCAATGACGAATTTGTCAAGGTGAAGAAGGACGTCACCCCCCTGGTCATGTGCCCCACGGAGTACAACCGCGGCTGGGCCGATCCCAAGCCGGGAACCTATCTGGACATTCTGGGGGACCGTCTGGACCCCTCCATCCACGTCATGTGGACGGGGAACTCCGTTTGCCATGACATTACGCTGGAAGGCCAGCAATGGGTGAACAGAAGAATCAAGCGCCCTTCCTACGTCTGGTGGAACTTCCCCGTCACGGACTACTGCCGTTCCAACCTCTGCATGGGCCGCGTGTATGGCGTTGCCTCGGAACCGGGAGCGAAGGAATCCATGGGCGGTTTCGTCTCCAACCCCATGGATAAGCCGGAGGCCTCCAAGGTCTCCCTCTTCGGCCTTGCGGACTACTCCTGGAACATCAACGGGTTCAAGTCTGATGAGGCCTGGAAGGAAGGAGTCAGGCGCCTGTTCCCGAAAGCGGCGGAAGCCATGCAGGTTTTTGTGAACCACAACTCCGACCAGGGCCCTAACGGTCACGGCTACCGGCGTGAGGAATCCGTGGAAATAGAGCCCGTAGTCAAGCGCGTGCTGGAAGCCGCCCGGGAAGGCAAGATTGAGAAGAAGGATATGGCCCTGCTCAAAAAGGAATTTGCCCGTATGGCCGCCGCTGCGCCCGTCATCCGTGCCAGGGCGAACAATCCGCGGCTGATGAAGGAAATAGGCGCGTGGGTGGATGCCTTTGAGCAGCTGGGGCATGCCGGTCAGCACGCTGTAGCGGCGCTGGAGGAAAACAACGCCAGAGAAGCCGCGACCCGGCTGGTGCAGGCTACGCAGGCTCTGGCGGCCATGGATGGAATTTCCCGCCGCCACAACCAGGAAGGACAGTTGTATCGTTCTGCGGTAAAGACCGGTTCCCGTGTGATGGCCCCCGCCGTCAATGAACTGGCGGATATTGTCTCCAAAAAAGTTTTTCCGGCCATTGCCGGCGCGCCGGCCCTTTCTCCCAAGCCCCTGGTCAAGGGGGGCAGCATGGATAAGGCGGAACTCTTCTGTGACGGGGATCGCGGCTCTTTCTGGCACTCCGGCGCCTACGGCCAGCCGGGCGACTGGTATGGCGTGGACTACGGGATGCCCATCCCCGTGCGGAGCGTGGAAGTGCTGATGGGCCGCAATGACAAGGACGGCGACTATGTAGAAAAAGGGCAGCTGGAAGGCTCCCGCGACCTCGAAACCTGGAAACCGCTGGGGCCGGAAACTTCCGGCATGCAGGTGGTCTGGAAGGCTCCCAAGCCGGTTTTGCTCCGTGCCGTGCGCTACCGCGTCATTGAACCGAAAAAAACAGGCAACGGCCGGTCTGTCTGGACTGCCGTGCGGGAAATAGCCGTCAACACGCCTCCTTCCGCTATGGCTTCCTCCAATGTGGCGGGGCTGGAGGGCGTTTCCGTGCAGAAATCCGACAAAATCGTGCGGATCAACCGCGTGATGGAAACGCATAAGATGAAACCCGGGGAATTTATTTCCCTGCAGCTGGATGGCCCCACGGACGCTACCTGGCTGGAAGTCAACCTGGAACGGGATGACGTCAACTCCTGGGCGGAAGTGGTGCTGGACGTGGAAGGTTCTTCCAAGCCCGTAGTCCAGAAGCTGGACAAACAGGGCAAAAACTTCATTGCCAGGGGCAACCAGCTTCCCAAGGGAATCAAGGGGATGAAGCTGGTTAATAAAAGCGGCAGTGAGCAGGATATTGTTCTGAACATGTTCAAATTTGACGTTCCTCCCGCGGACCCCGGCACCAGTCTGGTTTCCCTGAGCGACAGAAACCTGAAAACGGTTTACCGTGCCGACAAGCCGCTGGACGTAGTCGTTCCCAATCTGGACAATCCCAAGGCCACCAAAGTAATCGTGGTGGGATCTGCCGCCTTCGCCATCCAGGCCCGCCGCGGAGAAGGCGCCTGGACGCCGGTCGGCAAACGGAACGCCGGCCCCGGTGTCTCTGAATTTGCCATCCCTGCCGGAACTTCTGCCGTGCGCCTGACCTATAAGGCTCCCCAGCCGGAGGCGATCATTAATGAAGTCATTTTTTCCTCCCGGAAATAACCGTCTCAGACGCCGCTGGCATCTTACTCCGTCCGGTACGTTCCGGACGGAGTTTTATTTTGAAAGGGACGGGTGCGCTGCGTGCAGGCCGTTTCCCGGAAACGGAAGCGGAAACCTCTTTTCTCCGCTTTGGCCGTCTGCTGTGGAAACAACCTTGACCCTGTTGGATGCGGGGCTAAAATACTGCCATGACACCGGGTTTTCATTGGACTCTACGCCCTTCCGTGAAGGAGGATGATCCGGTCTTGAAAGCGTTTCCTGCGGAACTGCCTCTGCTGGTCAAGCAGCTTCTGCTGCAGCGCGGGTTCACCGGGGGAACGGAAACGGAACTCTTTCTGGAACCCAGGCTTTCCCACCTGAGCGACCCTTTCCTGATGGGGGAAATGAGGGTAGCCGTGGACCGCATTTTCCGGGCCGTGGATGAAGGGGAAACCGTGTGCATTTATGGGGACTATGATGTGGACGGAGTTACCTCCGTGGCGCTTCTTCGGGCCATTTTGATGGCTTATGACCTGGATCCCCAGTATTTTATTCCCGTTCGTTCCCGGGAAGGCTACGGCCTCAGCGAGGCCGGCATCAAGCGTTGCCTTTGCGAATGTGCGGACCCTCCCAGCCTGCTCATTACGGTGGACTGCGGCACTTCCTCCGTAAAAGAGGTGGACATGCTCAACGGCCTGGGGATAGACGTCATCATTCTGGACCACCATGAGGCGGGCCCTTTGGGGCGGCCGGACGCGGTGGCGGTGGTCAATGCCAAAATTGAGGAAAACAGCCCGTATACTTATCTGTGCAGCGCGGGCGTCGTCTTCAAGCTGGCGCATGCCCTCCTGAAGGAGCGGAAGCTGAAAACCTTTGACCTGAAACTTTATCTGGACCTGGTAGCCGTGGCTACTGTGGCGGACATCGTTCCCCTGGTGGCGGAAAACAGGATTCTGGTTCGCCACGGCCTGGGAAGGCTGGCTCACAGCCGCCATACGGGGCTCAAAACCCTGACGGAAATAGCGGGCATCCGCCCTTCCGACTCCGTTAACCACGCGGGCTTCCTGAACGCCGCCCACGTGGGGTTCAGGATAGGCCCGCGCATTAATGCCGCCGGGCGCATGGATTCCCCTATGGATGCGTTGGAACTCCTGCTGACCATGGACGCCAGGAGGGCCGTGCAGCTTGCCCAAATGCTGGATTCCCACAACCGCAAGCGGCAGGAGGAAGAGGAGGCCATCCGGACGGATGCGGTGGAAATGCTTCACAACTCCTTTGACCCGGAGAGGGACAACGTTATTGTGCTGGGTTCCCGCGCGTGGCATCCCGGCGTGGTGGGCATTGTGGCCTCCCAGCTGATGAGGCGGTACCACAAGCCGACTTTCGTCATCGCCTTTGATGAAAGCGGCGTGGGGAAGGGCTCCGGCCGTTCCATTCCCGGCGTGTCCCTGGTGCAGGCCATCCACCACTGCGCGGATACGCTGGTTTCCGGCGGCGGCCATGATATGGCGGCGGGGCTGGTGATTGAAGAATCCCGCATGGACGACTTCCGCCGGGCTTTCAACCGTTATGTGTCCGAAACCACGACGGAGGAACAGCGCTGCCCCGTACTCAACATTGACATGGAAGTGTCCTTCCAGGCTCTGACGCTGGATTTGCTGGACAGCTATGAAAAACTGGAACCCTTCGGCAACTCCAATCCCCAGCCTCTATTCATGAGTTCCGACGTTTTTCCCACGGAACCGCCCAAGCGCGTGGGAACCAATCATCTGAAGCTTTTCATGCGTCAGGGCATCGTGGAGCGCGACGCTATTTTCTTTAACGGAGCGCAACGGGAACTTCCCAATCCCCCTTGGGATATCGCTTTTACGATTGACCGCAACGTGTACCGCGGCCGCGCCTCCCTGTCCATTTCCATTCAGGAAATACGTTCCCACCGGGAAATGTAGAAAACGGCCTATTGCTGTGAATAGCAATAGGCCGTTGAGTTGTGAATAATGTGTCAAACCTTATCCTATGGTAATCTTAATAGATTGTTATTAGGCGTATTATCCAGTTTGGGGTTACATAATTTTCTCATCTGGAACTGATTTCAGGAATGAGTTCCAGTTATTGGAATTCTATGTTTATTCGTACATTATAACCTTGTTTAACAGGCAGTTTTTTTGTGAAGGAAGGCACTCTCTTTCAAAATTTCAATGGATGAGACAACTCTAACAATGTCATATGTATTTGAGGTGTCTTGACAGAGCAGGTTTTAAAGAGCATTGTCTGTCCCGTTCCCCATTCAGGGTGGATTTATAGTAAAAACAAGCAAGATGAATACCCTGTTTCTGCAAGGTCGTCTATTGCTGCTTCTCGGACGGTAAGTCCGTGAAGATATCTTGATATGCGCCGGTGAGCCGTTCCGGCGCGAGGGAAGTAAACGGCTGTCTTGATTTGCACCAAAGGAATGATTCCGTAACAGGAACGTTTTCCGTGCGCAGTTCCCGAAGGAACGACCTCTTAACATTTTTACTGTAAATGAAAGAACAAATACATATTTTTGATACGACGCTGAGAGACGGGGAACAGTGCCCCGGCGCGGCGATGAACGTGGAGCAGAAAATACAGGTGGCCATGCAGCTGGAAACGCTGGGCGTGGATATTATTAAAGCGGGCTTCCCCGTTATTTCAGACGGCGATTTCCGAGCCGTCCGGGCCGTGGGTAGAGGGAAAGGAAGGGGATTGCTCGACAGCCCTGGCCTTCTTGCGTGGTTTGCTGGATGACCCGGAGGACCTTGACCAATTTCCTTCCTTTATAGCTTGGATGCAGGGGGCAAGACAGCGTATTCAGGCGTGCCTGAAAAGGCGCACGGCCCGCACCAGGGTTCATCATCTGGTCATGGCCGGGGAAAAGTATTTCACAAAACCGGGAAGTGAAGGGTTTAACGGCGGCATGGAACATTACCCGGTGATTCTTCTGGATGATATCATGAAGAACGTGAAGGAGGCGGAGCGGTGGAACGTCATGAGCCGGAGCAAGAATATCCTGTATGCCGGAGTGGTCTCCATTTAAGGCAAAGGGAAGGATGCCTTCCCGATGGCGTTGTCCTGGGCGGTGGTGCAGTTGCTCAACACGGATCCGGAGAGAGCCTGACGGCTTTTCCGATGGAGGGAGGCGATACAGATAAAATATGCGGCTTTCTGGCTGAGCGGTTATCATGAGGCGCCTCCGAATGGGACGGAAGATGAAAAGGATGCCGTGGATGAGGCCCTGGCAAGGGAGTTGCCCGCTCTGGCGTGGTTCATTGACCATTACCGGGCGCCGGAGCATTTGCAGGAACCTACGGGACGTCACCGATGCAGAGCATACATGAACAAGACACTAGCCACGGCTGTTCTGGGCATCAGCCCGGAAATGCAGTTACTGGAACTGATTGACCAGGCCGCACGCTGCGGAACTCCGGAAGATGCCAAACAGATCTACAGGAAGGACGCCACTTCCACGGGTATTTATGACCGTGTAAGAGCTAATCTTCCTGCTGACAAAATGAGAGCATTCAATCTTCTGGCCAGGAACGCGGCTAAACTGGGCGGAAAGTTATCCAAACTGGCAGAGATGTGTCCGGATCGCGTGCAGGTACGAAAGGAAGGAGGCGGACGGAGGAACGTGTACACCATTGCCCATTCCGTGACAGGGTAGAACAGAGTGCGGAAATATTCTTAATCAGTTTATTTTGTGGTGATAAAATGGACCGCTACGTGGTGGGATACAGGGCAAGACAGGGTGCGCATTTTTTACTTTGTGTCATTCAATACATTGAATTTGTGTGAGTTGAATGATATCGCACAGGGTAAATAGGGTAATTTTGAAGAGCCTCTTACACACTGCAAGCAAGAGACCAAAATATGAAGGAGGTACAGAAGCAGACTACCTTTATTAACCAGTTCCTGGCTCTTGAACAATGCTATTTATTATTTTTTTTTCTTCAGAAATTTCCTTTTTAAATTGTATTGGACCTATTTATTATATACAGTAAAAGTTCTTCTAATTGAATTTTTACAACATATTTTTTTCGATCCAAGCAAAGTAACGTCTAACCCTAATAGGAGATGATCTCTATATTTTTCAAGAAGAATTATTTCTATACTTAATGTATCTTTTTCAATAGTTACGAGATCAGTTATTGGGTATTCATGTTTTAATAATTCATTATATGTTTTTCTTTTATATTCTCTTAATATATATATAATGCTTTTTAAATTTATAATTAATATTCATTGATCAAAAAGGGTACGTTATTATAACTCTAGACCATCTTCCCGGAGGATTGCCATTTCTATTTTTATAACAATCTCCATAAGGTATTCTAATAGTTCCGAAATTTGATCCTGATGCACCTGAAATCCAACAATTTGATTGCAAATGACGCTTCCAACATCTTATTGATGAAGGTATGCCTATCCTATTGGCTCGAAAACTATGATGAGCTCCATGATTTCCAAATCGACATCTTATACTACATATTGTAGAAGAAATGGCTTTAGCTGCAGCGACAGCAGCAAGAATAGGAGCAACAAAAGCTGCTGTTGCAAGTTTGCTACAGTAACTGTTTGATAAACAAATTGCAGCTGCTGCAATTGCAGCATACGCTGTAGCTTCCGCAGCAGTGATTGTTAAAGGAATAACGAGAACGATTGCAATTTTTCCCAAATAATCTATTGATGGAGGATAATTGATTAAAAAGCAGTATAAATTTAACCCCCCCTGTTCAGCGATGGGGTCGCGGTTGATCCATCTGCCGTCTTTGGGGTTGTAAAAGCGGTAATTGTAATAGGCCAGGACGGGTTCTTCGTCGTGCATCTCGCCGGACCACTGGACGGGCTGGCCGAGGCTGCCCGTACCGGTCACGGCCCCATAGGGGGAGTAATCGTAAGCCGCCGCGATCGTTCCCTGTGCGTCGAAGACCTCCGTCACATTCTTGTTGAAGTCCACGCCGTAGCAGTACAGGGAAGCGCCCTGCACGAGGGCCAGGGGGCGGGTGGCCACCGGTTCCAGAGGATCCCACAACAGTATCTTTTATTTATTTAAAATGGGTAGATTAATGAATAAAGGAATATGGAGGCATTTTATTTCAATCCATTTATAAGGCGTAATAATTAATTCTAATTGTTTGCTTTCTTTTGTAGTAAATACATAATATGAAGATACTTGTGTTCCATCTAACCCAAAACTTATCAAACGTTCTTGTTCTGATTTGAGTTGCACGCCATCTAGTGATTTAAATTCAAATTTAGCAATTCCAATTGAATCTTTAAAAGAAAAAGAAATGTTGTAGCCATCTTTTGATTTTTTTACTGATGTTATTTTTACTAAAGTTCCATCTAAATTAAATTCTTCATCTTTTTTAATTTTTATTATTTTTTCTTTTAATGGAACTGTTTTTTGTGATGTTAATACAGTTAAAGTTCCATTTAATGCTTTTTCCAATTCTGTTTTAAAAAATAACTTCACTCGACCTATACTGCCATCTTCAGAAAATAGAAAAGAAAATGAACCAATAGCATTACATGGAACTTGCTCTTGGTGGTTGAAAAGTATGATTTCTTTTCCAAGACTAAACATTTTTCGACTCTTTTCTGAATCTGTAATATCTATTGTAATTTCTGATGTATTTTGATAAAATTTTAGATCGCTATATTTTACTTGGACTTCAGGAATATTTTTTATTTCTTGAATATTTCCTAAAGAATAATTTATACATATAATACTAATTAAGAAATATAGCATATAATTCATGATGTCATTTGTTTAATGTTAATTATTTTCGGAATTATGTAGAATAGTCTTGGCGCAAGATTTTCAGAATATCTTAGATATTGATATTTAGCAAATTTCTCCGATAAAAAATCGGAAAGATCAACGAAACAAGACTAAAGTAAATAATGCCGATTTGTTTTCGTATTTTACATCATAATTATTATGGAAACATCATGCTTGTGGCCAAATTGTGGATGGATTTTTGATAAATATACCAATATATAAAAAATATCACATATGTCGGTATAAAATAGATTATGATGAATAATGATATTGATTTTTTGATGCAGTAAAACCAATTGAAAAACGATGTAATATATGAAATATAAATTAGTAGTATAAATAATATTGTCTTTGGATTTGATAATAAATTTGTATTTATAACTAATCTTTCTGGAAAAATGGATATATAAGATCCCACACTCAGGAATATAAAAACAATATAACTGAATATCGATTTGCTTTTTTTGAATTCTTTTTCTTGAAAAAATATATCAAATTTTATTATTTTTTCAAAAATTTCTAACATTTTTCTCATTTGTAAATTAATGTACTGTTTTATCTCTTCCATACCAAATAGCTCTATAAGACCAATCTGCACAATTGTTTTTTAATATATTATATGGAGGCGGTGATTTTATATCTTGTTGAATTCCTCTAAGCATATTTATATCTTCAATAGGGGAAGAGGGTATGGTTTCTGGATTAGTTAAATTGAGGCCATCTGAAGATTCTATATAACCTCTACCAAGAATAATTGTTCCACGTATTGTATTGACTATATATAATCCAACTAATAAAAGAAGAATTAGTTCATTTCCTGTTTTTGACCACTCCACGGCTAATTTCGCTGTTTCCCTGTCTGCTGGATTCAAACCATAATCAAACGTCTTAACTCCTACTTTACACCATTTCCCGTCTTTGTTCTTCTCCCAAAGATCAACAGCTACACCTATATGCAAGGTAAATGTCATGTCAGATAATTGGTCAGGTAAAATCTGCGAAATGTATCTGTCATTTCCATTTAAGTCATTAAAAATATATGGAGAATTTCTAACAAACCCGTACAAATTCCATCCTCCCTGTTCAGCAATGGGGTCGCGATTGATCCACCTGCCGTCTTTGGGGTTGTAATAGCGGTAATTATAATAAACCTGGGCGAGATCATCGTCGTGCATCTCGGCGGACCACTGGACGGGCTGGACGAGGTCTCCCGTGGAAGCCGCCTGTCCATAGGGCGAGTAGGCGAGTTCCCCTGCCGGTTCCTGCGCCGTCTTGTGGTTGCCGATATTGTCGTAGCTGTAACCGTAGGAGGGGGCGGCAATTCTGGTCATCATAGCTTACGTTGCGGGAGACCAGCATGATTTCTCGCGGAGAAGCAATTTCATCATATACAAATTCTTCTTGATGCAAATCAATCTACGTTATTGTTTAATTTTTTTCGGAATTATGCAGAATAGTCTTGTCGCAAGATTTTCAGAATATTTTAAATATTGATATTTAGCAAATTGCTTCGATAAAAAATCGAAAAAATCAACGAAACAAGACTAAAGTAAATAATACCGATTATTTTTCAAAAGAAAGTGTTGGTAAAATAAGATTCAATAAATTCAGAGATTAGGTATTAGTATCATTTTCTCCTCATCTCAAAGAAACCTAATACAAATTTTATTACTAACACGGCAATTTTATAAATTTATTTTAATAAAATAGCTAAATAAAATTCTTGATTTTTTGTGTTTTTTTTGCAATTAAATTTCAAAATTTAAAGTGCCGGCCCATTTTATTAGTATATTCAGCTGTGGGTTTGTATATATGCTATAATCATTAAATTTTTCTAGAGCCAATGCAGCCGAATCAGCAACTAAAACAATATCTTTTTTATTCATATATTCATTCCAGGAAAAAATCATGATAGCCGGTAGATAATAATGTAATCCGGATATGGAAAGCCAGAAAGGAAATGTGTAATGATTTTGTAGATAATTCGATTCTATTAACGTCCATTCCTTACCTTCCAACAGAATAAGTTCTTCATATGATTCTTCGCTAGATATTTTATAACCATATACCAAATTAAAGGAAGGAATAGGGTATATAGGAAATGCGGCTTTTACTTCTTTAAAAAAATCATCCATTACACTTTATTTTTATTTTTCTTTGACAATTGATTACGTTTGTCCAAGCTTGTTCAGATGCTTTCCGGTGTCCTGAATCTCCTCCTTGGTAACATTTGGAGTTAATAGTATCTCGAGCAATTGCATTTTTTAGCCAAGTTGCAGCCTTGATTTTCAACAGCCAACAACAATCTGTGTCCTTACATTTACCCAGTAATGCTGTCTCTATTTTGGCTGCATTAACAGCACTTTGTAACATCCCATGAAATAAACGGGTACAATTTCCAGTTCCTGGACCTGGCTGTGATAAATCATAAGCACCTGCAGAAACTATTACAATTGCTCCTATTACATCACCAATTGGAAGAAGCCCATCTACGGCTGCAGCTCCTGCGGCAAAAGGAACAGCTCTTGCCATAGCATTTTGACCATTAATATCAAAACTATCAATAGGGTTATTCCCTACGAACGAATACGAATTCCATCCTCCCTGTTCAGCGATGGGGTCGCGGTTGATCCGCCTGCCGTCTTTGGGGTTGTAAAAGCGGTAATTGTAATAGGCCAGGGCGGGTTCTTCGTCGTGCATCTCGCCGGACCACTGGACGGGCTGGACGAGGCTGCCCGTGGAAGCCACCTGTCCATAGGGGAGTAATCGTAAGCCGCCGCGATCGTTCCCTGTGCGTCGAAGACCTCCGTCACATTCTTGTTGAAGTCCACGCCGTAGTAGTAAAGAGAGGCGTTCTACTTCAGGGGCAGACACCGGGAGGGGCTTACCATTTTTTGAGTTCACTTCTTTCAGTATTGAGATATCCAGGGTTGTTGGTTATGCTTTACTTCAAACATTAGTTTTCTTCTTCAGGCTGTTTCATTATCAAGGCTTTCTTCAACTCCATTCTTTCGTATTTGCTACGCTATCGGTAGTAGGTTTACTCCGTGATGTTGAGTTCCCGGCAGATCCTCTCGTATCGTTTGTCCGTCTGTTTTTTCACTGAGAATTTTTAGGATTTTCTCCATACTGTATTTTTTCATTGTTTTTTGTTAGGTTAATAAACCTAACTTTCTTTGTGAATCTATTTTCGGAGAACTGGTCATCTTACTTTCAACACATTATTAATTAGATAATAAATACGGCGATATGTAGTCGCATTAAATGCACCTTTACTTAATCTCATATCGGATGCTTCTTCCTGTGTGATCCATTGTTTCACTGCAAGAATTTGATCAATATTATAGGACAAAAAAACCTCATAGATTCTGTTTAGCAAATATCCTTTGTCGTCTTGAGTTAATGCATATTCAAACTCTGCGTCATTGTCAAAATTACCTACTATGCAATAAAAGACAAAATCTATGGCTGTTCCAACAGTAATTTCATGGTCTAAAAACCATTCATAACGACATTTTATTAAAGAAGGAAGAAAATAAGAAAATCCCTTGGGTGTCGCAAAAAATAAATAGTCTCCACAATCATACCAAAATTTACAATCGATCTCTGTCCAAGTGAGTCCCAATAAAGATCGAGCATAATCATGCATTTCTTCTTCAGAATCAACATAATTAATAAGTAGATCATGCGGATTATTGCTGGGAAAGGGTGGAGAAGAAATAGGAAATAAATCGTATAATTCTTCAATCTTTTCTTTATAAAAATTTGCTTGCATATTTACAATTAAATTAATTTATTTAGTTTAGTAATACATTCATCATACTTATTTTTGCAATTCTGTGCTCCTTCATTCCAACCTTTACTTTGGAACCTATATACTTAAGTAGCCAGCATCTTTTCTAGGTAACTGCTAGTAATTACCCTTTTCTAATTTTTCTTCCACCGCCCTCAAAATCCATTCCTCCACGGACAACCCTTCTTTGACGGCCCTCTTGACTACCTCGTTCAGGGTAGAATTTTTCATTCGAACGGCGATTTGAGATTCCAATTCCGAAGGATAGTCCTTACTCATCAAATGCCGCAATGAGCCTTGCACGTTCTTAGGGATTCTTTGACGGGCAAACCAGTTATGAACCACGGTGGTTTGGACTCCAAGAGCCTTGGCTATTTCGGCACGGCTAATGGAATGTTCGCTGAGCCATTGGCCTAATTTTTTAGTGTCCACATAGTCCGCTTCAGGCTTGGAATTGCTCGTAAACATGCCATTTGATTATCTGATAGAACCTAGTTCATAGAAAGAAAGAGCTTGTGTTGTTCGCATTTGTTATGCTAATAACTCGCATATGATGATTATTGCGATTCACAATTGAGACTCTAAAGGAGGAATCTTTGTTGGCAATCGTGACTTCATTATGACTTCAACCCATAAACGACCATGAAGAGAAACTTGTTTATAACGTGTTCATTAGGCCTGTTGTCCTGTGCTTTTTCGGCCCAAGCGTCTGACCCTTGGGATTATTATAGGGTAGGAGGGAATTATAGTTCTTCCTATTTCCAGAAATACGATTCCACTTTTGGAGTTAGCCTTACTGGTATGCACGCATGGGCAACAGAAGAAGGGGAACCGAATCAATTTGGCGGCCTTTTAGATATCCATTCCAACATTGATTCAGGAAGCGTATATCATACGTTATCTTTGACTTCCGGGTATATGGGAGGAGAACATACCTATATGGGGTACAAGTGCTTCCGTGAAATCGTGCCTGTTTTAGCGGGTTATACATTGAATCTTCCTTTATCTGAAAAAGCCAGCTTTTATCTTGGAGGTAAGGCGGGGATTGCTTGGAGCTATGCAGAAATTAGAGGTTCTTCCTCCTATGCAGTTTCCACTCCCGGAGGGGTAGCGACTGGTAGTTCCTCAGGTGTTCTTGCTTCTGATTCAGGAACAGCGTTCACATATGCTCTTTCCGTAGGTTTTTCCTTTGCTGTTGGAGAAAAAACTGATTTTAAAATCGGATATGAAATGTTTTCTTTTAAAGGATTAGACCCATTTCATGCTGTAGAAATTGGGTTTAGTTGGAACTTCTAACCCCTTCGGCGGTGAATTAACTGACCTCCTTCCTTTCGGGGAAGGGGGTATATTCAGAACTTAACTAGCCAAAAATACTTGACTACCCATGATATTATGCTATTCTTTGGATAAACAAGGAGGTGAGCATCATGAAGATAGTCAGCATATACGATTTCTTTCAGAAGTTTCCAGATGAAGAAGCCGCCCGTCTTTACTTAGAAAAGAAAAGATGGAATGGCTCAATTGTCTGTCCTCATTGTGGAAGCCATAAAGTTTCAGAATGCAAAAATCATAAGCCGATGCCTTATAGATGCAAAGAATGCCGAAAACATTTCTCTGTTAGAACTGGAACAGTTTTAGAAGAATCGCGGCTTCCTCTTAAGAAATGGCTTCTCGCTATTTACATGATGACTTCCTCTCGGAAAGGTATTCCTTCTACTCAAATGGCAAAAGAACTTGGCATCACGCAAAAATCAGCATGGTTTTTGGCACAGAGAATCAGGGAGGCATGGCTAAATAAACGAACCGAGGAATCTTCTGATTCCGATAAGCTTGATGGAGAAGTGGAAGTAGATGAAACTTTCATTGGCGGTAAGGAAAGCAACAAGCATTCTAAGAAAAAACTTAGGCAAGGCAGGGGCAGTGTTGGGAAAGCGGTTGTTATTGGTATCAAACAACGAAATGGAGAAGTTGTTGTTAAGCATGTCCCGGACGTAACTGCTAAAACTCTTCATGGTTTCATTGAAGATAACGTTGTAGTAGGAGCCACCGTCTATACTGATGATTTCAAATCCTATCGCGGCTTAAACAAATACAATCATTTATCCGTAAACCATTCCGTAGGTGAATATGTTAACCAAAAAGCCTATACTAACGGCATAGAAAGCTTTTGGGCTTTACTAAAGCGAGGATATTACGGCATTTATCATTTTATGAGTTCCAAGCATCTTGAACGCTACATTCAAGAATTCGCTTTCAGACATAATACAGCGTCTTGGGAAACAATGAATTTCATTGACAGAACCTTTGAAATGATGTATGGAAAGCATATTTCATATAAAGAGTTAACTAATTGATGAATTATGGCGCGTAAAAAGAAAGAAGAAATTCAGCCTATTGAGGCGAGTTTTGATGAAGTTGCGGAGAAGTTAGTCTCGCCAATGGATAACAATGATACTGATAAAATCATACAGGGAGATTTAATCCCCGAAGGAGAATTGCAGATATGCCAATTTTCCAAGAAGGAAGTAAGAAAAGTGCTTCACAATAATGAGTGGTATTTTTCTGTTGTAGATGTTGTCGCAGCTATGACGGATAGTCCCACACCAAGTACATATTGGGGTAAACTCAAAACAAAACTTATTGATAATGAGAAAATAGCTCAGTCATTCCCAATTTGGGAACAACTGAAATTACCTGGTAAAGATGGAAAGGGGTACACAACAGACTGTGCAAATGTGGAAACAATATTCCGCATTATTCAATCTATCCCTTCCCCAAAAGCCGAACCCTTCAAGCGATGGCTGGCAAAGGTAGGATACGAGCGGATTCAGGAAACGCAAAATCCTGATATAGCAATACGAAGAGCTATTGGCTCCTATCTTGCAAGGGGCCGAGATATGCAATGGATTGAAAAAAGACTAAATTCTATTGCAAAACGAAAAGGATTAACGGACGAATGGAAAGAGCGAGGAATATTTCAAGGTTGGCAATACGCATCCCTTACTGACACAGTACATAAAGGCGCATTTGATAAAACAACCAAGGAGCATAAAAGCATTAAACACTTGGAAAGTAATGCTAACCTTAGAGAAAATATGACGGAAATGGAATTAACTCTTATGGGATTAGCGGAACTTGCAACAAAAGAATTGGTGCAAACGAAAGATGCACAAGGGTACAAAGAGAATCATGAAGTAGCCAAGATAGGCGGTTCTATTGCAGGAAACGCGAGAAAAAATTTAGAAAAAGAATTAGGCAGGAGTATAGTTTCAGAGCAAAATTTCTTATCCAAAAAGGATGACACAATGGCTTTAGGGAACTTTAAAAATCAACCTAAAAAGAAAAAAGAATAATATTGCTATTTTTTTCTTTGCTTGGTAACTGTCCGGCTACTTAAGTATATAGGTTCCTTTACTTTGTTCCTGATGTCCTTTGTCACCTCCTTGATGACATTCGTCATCATAAGCTTTACGAGCCTCGGCAAACCTTTTCATTTTTTCGTATCGATCATTAAAAGCATTACACTCGCTTTGAGTAGGACATTCAGGAATTATCATATCCCTACAGGAACTACCTCTAGCCTCTTTTTTTGCCTCGGATTTTTCGCGATATAATTCTGCACATCTTTTATTCCTTTTACTTCTTTCAGCAGCGATTGCTGTTCCTGCTGCTCTGGCTGCTGCCTTTGCCGCAGCTTCTGCCGCTTGCCGTGCAGCCAATGCGGCCCCCGCCTCTGTTTGCAGTGACGACCAAGCTGTCCCTAATAAATCTATTTCAATATTCAAACTATTCCCTACGAACGCATAAAGATTCCACCCCCCCTTCTTCAGCGATGGGGTCACGGTTGATCCACCTTCCGTCTCTGGGGTTGTAATAGCGGTAATTGTAATAAACCAGGGCGGGTTCTTCGTCGTGCATCTCGCCGGACCA
>ERZ824480.173-NODE-173-length-103482-cov-18.565694_pt1 | contig 103482 bp, 60 predicted proteins | sample MGYA00519861_ERZ824480 | MGnify/ENA primary metagenome ERZ824480 (study PRJEB31778, sample SAMEA3449152) | human gut metagenome | biome: human gut; feature: human-associated habitat; material: faeces | place: United Kingdom | collected 2010/2012 ... | reverse complement strand
TTCCGTGTTTCACTTTTCTAGGAAAAGCTGAACGCTAGAGACGAGAAATTTGAAACAAGAGGAAAAAATAAAAATGATAACAGAAAGCTATAAGAAGGCTCACGCTTCGCATAGCGAATGGAATAACGCTATGTGGCAATCTGATGATAAGAATAGCTTTACAGTGAGCTAGTCTTTTTGTAGTTATAAAAGTAAGCACTCAATAAAACGGCGTATTGATCGCTTACATTAAGTTAAAAACTTAAAAATAATTAAAAAGGAGAGAAAAGTTGCATGAAAACAAAAGAAATTAAAGGTATTACATTAATCACTTTAGCAATTACAATTGTTGTATTAATCATACTTGCTGGAGTAAGCATAAATGCCGTAATAGGTGATGACGGAATTATAAAAAAAGCACAAAATTCTGCAAATTTAACAAAAGAAGCAGAAGTAAAAGAAGCAATTAATAGAACTATACTAGAATTTTATTTGACTGATGATTATGAAACATTAGAAGATTTCTTAAAAGCAAAAGTAACAGAGGGAAAAATAGATAGTGTAACAAAAAATGCAGACGGAATATTAACAGTAAAAAAAGGAGATTATTCAGTAACAGTAGAAAATAAAACAAATTCTTCAAATGGAAGTAGTTCTGGCGGTAGTACAGGAGGAGAAACGCAAACACCAGAAATTACAATAGGAGAAGCAAAAGTTCTTGCAAACAGCGAAGGAACAGGTTCAGCAATAACTGATGTAGCTAGCGTATATTTAGGGAACACACTTTATATAACATTTTCACATTCAATAACAGGTGGAACAACAACAGTAGATAAAACCATTCCATATGCAGTAACAAAAAACGGAACATACACATTTACAGTAACAGGAACTGTGAACGGAAAAAATTACACAAAAAATGTTAGTGTAACAGTTAATCAATTTAAAACTGCAAAAGACTATGTGGTTGCAAATGTAGAAGTAACATATCCAGATGGAAACGTATGGGTACCAGAAGGATTTAGAATTTCAACAGATTCAGCCTCAACAGTGCAAGGTGGAATTGTAATAGAGGACAAAGATTTAAATCAATTTGTATGGGTGCCAGTAGCAACAATAGCAGCTTATAAGAGAACAGCTTATTCAACTAATGTTGCTACTACAGAAACAGATACTGCAACAAACTCAATAAAAATAAATTTAAGTAGTTCAAAAAATAGCGATTATTTTACAGAAGCATTACCAGAGGATGAAAAAACAAGTGTAGAAAGATATAAAGGATTTTATATAGGAAGATACGAAGCTGGAGATAAAGAAAGTACAGTTGCAAAAACATTAAGAAATTCAAATGATGTAACAAAAACGGTTACAATAAAAGCAAATCAAGCCCCATATAATTATGTAACAAGAACACAAGCAGAAAGCTTAGCAGAAGGTTTTGCAACAAAGCAAGGCTACAAAGCAAAAACAAAATTAGTAAGTAGTTATGCATGGGATACAACAATAGCATTTTTACAAAAAGTAAATAGTGATTATGGAAGCAGCTCAGAAGAGGGCAATTATTCTAATACCACATTTTCATATACAGATATAACAGGAGCAACTAAAACAAAGGCAAAAAGTTCAAGTGTATTAGTCCCCACAGGACAAACCACCCCAGTATGTAATATTTATGATATGGGAGGAAATGTTTGGGAGTGGACTACTGAATCCCTTTCTATCACGGGTCTTCGTTATGCAAATCGTGGAGGAAATTGCAGCAACAACTTCGCGAGTCTTCCTGCTGGTTTTCGTACTGGCGATTCAGATTCTGCCTACGATAGTCGTGGGTTTAGAATTACCTTATTTATGTAGACCTTTAAGAGAGTATAAATTTAAGTATACAAATTTTTAGAGGAATGAAATTTAAAAAATTATTGATTTTTACTATGAGTCTAATAACTATATAAAATAAATACCACAGAAAGGTGGTATGCCAGGTTAAGACTATATTAAGAATACATCTCTAACGAGCAAGCAGAGATGTATTTTTTTGTCATTTAAAGAAACCTCGGTTTTTACCCGTGGTTAGGACTATATAAAAAGACATAAACTAATGTGGTAAAAATGAGTTAAAATAAAAAATACTGTAAGATTAAAAAAATAAAATCTTACAGTATTAATTGATTTGGTTGCGGGGGATAGACTCGAACTACCGACCTTTGGGTTATGAGCCCAACGAGCTGCCAACTGCTCCACCCCGCGATGTCTGAACTTTTTTTATTATACAACTTATATAGATACTTGTCAATAAAATTTTTTATTTTTTCCATATTATATTGTATGATTTTTATTCTAAATATATTCCAAAAAAATAAAAAAATGAAAAATAAGAATAACCTTAGGGAAATCAACATGATAAGAATATTACTACAATTTACATAATATAAGAACGAGCCGCAAAAATGTTGAAAAATAAGCCTTTATTCGACATTATATGAAAAATATGCATATTTCAAAAAACACAGCAAATAAAAAATGTAATAAAAATTTAATAAAAGTGCTTATAACCCCTTCCGCAAGCGAATTTTAGTTACATTAATAGTAAGAAAAAAATACCCATTGCAAAACCTAAATTAAAAATGTAATAATAAATATAAATAATTCAGGGAAAATAGGGGGAGCAAAATGCAAGTAAGATTATCTAAGTTTATAGCCGTAATGTTAGTTGTAATTATCTTAGGTTCAATTTCATGGCCGGTGGTAAGCTATTCTGCGGAATTATTTTTAAGTGAAAATGAATTGGAAAGCCAAAACACTACATCAAAAGATGGCAGTGTCAATTTTGATGTGCAATATGAAAATGGCAAGCATGGCGCAATAATAGACCAGAATAAAAACGATGAAAAAATAAATATTGCACTATCTTTGAAAAAAGATGGGTATATAAAAGAGGCAACAATAGACTTATCGAATACAAATTTTGAAATATCTCAAGTAAAGAAATCTGATAAAGTGCAAAACTTTGACGCAGAAAATAAAAAGATAATCTTTGGTCAAATGACCAGCAAAGAGAAAATTGCTGAACAAATAATAATTACCCCAATAAATAAAGAAGAAGTAAGCGAAGATAATTTTAACAAGGATAATCACATAAAACTTACATGTACATTCGTTAATACAAACTTGAAAGAAACTAAAGTTGAACAAGAAATAGTTATTCACACAGAGTGGATGGCAAAAAATATAGAAGCAAATTTAAATTATGAAGTAACAAAATATATTCCATATGCAACAGAAAATGAAAGCAATTTAATTGTTCAAGGAAAAATAACATAAAATGTAAAAGATGATGTATTACCAGTAAAAAATACAAAAACTAATATTAATGTTCCAAAGCTTGCAGGAGAATACCCAGAAAAAGTTACGGTAATAAATTCTACAGAAGAAACAACAGAAGAAATTAATAAAAATGGTGTTACTTATGATGAAAATACTGGTAAATTAACAATAGAGGACAAGAATGAGGTAGAGAATGGTAAGATAAAATGGCAAAAGAATAAACCACAAGAATATATAGTTACATATATTTATTCAGCCAAAGTTTATGAAAACATAAAAGACAAATCGATAAAATTAAATTACCAACTAGATTCTGAACTTGCATTATATAGCAATAAAGATATTACAGTAAAAGCCAAGGCAACAGTTGAAAAAGAACAAAAAGAAAAACTAGGAGAAATTGCAGAAGTTATAATTGAAAATCCAACAAATGAGGACATATATAAAGGTTACATGTATAACAACAAAGTTACTGCTGAGGAGAATAAAAGAGAAACAGAAATTGCAAATAGATATACATTAAATATTGCATATTCAAATTTAATAGATTCTTTTACAATTTCGCAAAACGATGATAAGTTTACAACGAGTAAAGAACAAGAATATAAAGCAAACACTTATAACAAAGAATTAAAAATATCAAAACAAGAATTTGATAATGTATTGGGAGCAGATGGTAAGATTGAAATTCAATCTAAAGATGGAACACTTTTAAGTACAATTGATAAAGATACAAAAGCAGAACAAAATGAAATTAAAATTGACTTAGCATCATTTAGAACTGAAAACATTGTATTGGAAACATCAAAACCACAGACTGAAGGAAGCTTGAATTTTGAAATTACAAAAGCGATCGCAAAAGACAATGATTATAGCATAGAAGAAATTAAAGAATTTACAAACTTAAAATCTTCATTAAATGTTGTTGCTAAGAATTCGGATATAAATATAGTAAATCAAAGCATAGATAATATAACACAGTTAAAAGAGCCTACACAAAAGGTAAACATAACAACAAATAATGATAGATTATCAACTGTTGAGAAAAATGATAATATCGAATTAAAAATAACTTTGGAAAATGATGGGGCAGATGATTTAATGTATACTAACCCAAAAATAAAAGTTAATTTGCCACAAGGTATAGAAAAAATAAATATAAAAAGTGCAAGAATATTTTTTGACGAAGAATTAAAATTAGAAAATATTAGTGTACATACAAATGAAGATGGAACAAAAGTTATTGAGACTGCATTACATGGAAGTCAAACAAGATATAATAATCCCTCAGCACAGGGAACTACAGTTGTAATAACAACAGATATAACATTAAACAAATTGACACCAACTACAAACGCACAAATAGATGTTTTTACTGAAAATGACGATGAAAATAAAACAGAGGCGAGCAATAATACAAATTTAAAACTTATAGCCCCAACAGGAGTAGTTACAACAAATAGTATGAAAGGCTACAATGGAGATGAAAAGCTAGAAGTTATAAATGGAGAACCAAAAGAGGCATTAATATCAGCTAAATCTAGTGAAAAAGAATTAACATTTGAAATGAATGTTATAAATAATTATGAAAACTCTTTAGAAGAAGTGGTTGTATTAGGAAGAACGATGTTTAAAGACAATAAGGATATTGCAACTATGCTAAATATGGGTACAACAATAGATATTCCGTTATCATCAAAAATCACAATAACTGGTATTCCTGAAGAAAATGTTCAAATATATTATTCTACAAATGGTGATGCTACAACAGATTTAACAAATGCTAATAATTTATGGGAGAAAGAAATAACAGATTACGCTACTATAAAATCATATATGATTGTATTAAAGGATTACTCAATGGAAATGGGTGATACATTTAAATTTACTTATACTGCAACAGTACCGGCAAATTTAGATTACAATAATACAGCATATGAAACATATGGAGTATATTTTAAAAACAATAAAGAAACTGCGATAATTGATGATAAGACTTTTGCTACTAAAATAGGCATAAATACAGGCAAAATGGCTACATTGGAAGCTAAAATAATATCAAAATTAGATGATGGAAAAGAAATAAAAGCAGGGGAAAGTCTAGATTATACTATATCTATAAAAAATTTTGGAACGATAGATGCTGAAGATGCAACTATAAATATAAATATTCCGGAAAACGTAGAATTTATTCCTCAAGAAGGAGACTCATATAGAATAAAAACAATAATGCCTCGTCAAAAGTTTGAAATACTTGAAGAGCCAGAACTTACAGAAGAAGATATAGATAATAATCCAGATTTAACAGAAGAGCAAAAACAAGAACAGAAAGAAAATTTGAGACAATATAGAGAAGCTATGGAAGAACAAAAGAAACAAATAGAAGAGTATGAAAAAATGATAAAAGAGATGGAAGCAGAGGGGATCGAATTTGATGAAAACATTACAGAAACAAAAAATGTTTTGATAATTGATATTGGGAAGATTAAGGCAAATTCAGAATTTGCAAAAAAGATAACTTTTTCAACACTTAGTTCAGAACTGATAATAAATGATGGAAAAGTAGAGATTGAGGCAACAATTAAGTTTAACAAAAATGAAAGTGTAACATCAAATAAAGTAACAAATTACATAAAAAGAGTACACTTTACAACATTTGTAGATTGCTTAAATGATGAAGATATATATGAAGTAGGAAAAACTTTTCAATACATTGTAGCAATATCTTTGAATGATTATTACAAAACAGTAAAAAATGGTAAATTGGAATTAACAATTCCAGATGAATTAGAAATAAATGATATTACTGATAAAAGTGGTAATAAATTATCAAAAGAAAATATAAGTCAAAAGAATAATATAGTAAGTATTAATTTGGGTGATATAAATTCAAATGAGCCTATACAATTAAATATTAAATTTTTGATAAAAAATTTTGACGGAGAAAAATATAAAAAAGAAATAACAGTAAGTGGAAATGTAATGGCTGCTGATGTTGAAAAAGAAAAAATTTCAGATATATCGATTGAAATTAATAAACCAGGAATAAAGATTACACAAAGTTGCAATATACCAGAAAAAGCAGAAATAACAGCTGCTGAAAACTTTAAATATATATTTACAATAGTTAATCAATCAGCAATAACACTAGAATCAAATATGTTTTCTGATAAATTACCAGAAGAAGTACAATTTAAAAGATTGGAAATTATATATTCAGATGGTACAACTGATTCAGATGTACAAGTAAACGATAATGGTACAATACAGAAGTCATTTACGCTAAAAGGAGAAGAACAAGTAATAATTAATATTGAAGTTGTTGCAAAATCATTAAGCAAAGATACAGTAATAAGCAATAAAGCAACTATAGAACAAGAAAAAATTGGAAAATTAGAAACTAATATTATAACACATTTAATAAAAATGTTTGATAAGAATAACATAAAACCAAACCCTGGAGAAGACGATACAAAAACAACAAAGAAAATAATTGGAACTGTGTGGATAGATTCTAATAAAAACGGAATAAAGGATGATTATGAGCCAAAGGTTCAGAATGTACCAGTATTATTGTTAGATGAAAATGGAAATATTGTAACAAATTCAAAAAACGAAGTCTGTGTTGTATGGAGTGGAAACGATGGTACTTATATTTTTAGTGATATATATAAAGGAAACTATACAATAGTATTTTTATATGAATCTTCAAAATACAGTGCAACAATATATAGAAAAGATGGAATTGACGAATCTAAGAACTCGGATGCAATAGATAAGACTGTTGTATATGAAGGAAAATCTAGAATTGCGGGTGTTACAGAAAATATATTAGTAAAAGAAGAAAATATATATAATATAGATTTTGGTTTAATAGAAAAAGCAAAATTTGATTTAAAATTGGATAAAATAGTTAAGAAAATTACGACAAATAATGGCAAAAGAGTGGAAGAACATCAATATGAAAATAATTTTGCGAAAATTGATTTTGAATCTAAATATGTGAATCAATCATCTATGATAATAGAATACGAAATAAAAGTAACAAATGAAGGAGCAATAGAGGGATATGCAAAGAAAATAGTTGACTATATACCTAAAGAGTTTAAGTTCAGTTCAGAGCTAAATAAAGATTGGTATGAAGGCGGAGATGGTGCAATATACAATGTAAGCCTTGCAAACGAAATAATAAAACCAGGAGAAACAAAAAAACTGACTGTGGTATTAACTAAAAATATTAATAGCGAAGGTTTTGGAATGTTTAGCAATACTGCAGAAATATATGAAGCTTCTAATAATTATGGAATGACTGACATTGATTCAACACCAGGGAATAGAGTGCTAGAAGAAGATGATTATTCTAATGCTAATGTGTTGGTGGGAATAAAAACTGGTGAAGTAGCAATATATACAACTTTAACTATATGTATAATAGCTATAATTGGAACTGGTGTATATGTAATAAGAAAAAAAGTTTTAAGATAGAGAAAGGGGAAAGAATAAGTGATAAGTAAATATTTAAAAAAATTGAATAAAATGCTTATAATAACAGGCTTTATTTGGATAATTAGTTTATTCTTTGCCCACAATACAGTATTAGCTTATGGAACTTGGCAAGGAGACGAAACAAGTGGTATGCCACAAAAAGGGCAATACTCACCCAAAGGAGGATTGTTACCACAAATATTAAAGGAAAAAACATTTTCTGGTGATGCAGACACAGAGTTCCCGTATACGCCATGGAGCACAGACGTAAGTGCTGGTACTGTATACTGTGCAGACTCTGGTTCTGCAATTAGATATGGTAAATATGATCCCGCATTGCATTATGCAAATGAAGGTGTAGGGGCAATATTTGGTATTGATTATACAAATTATAGTTCATATAAATTGCTCATGACAAAGTTATGTGATGAAATTGGTAGAGAAATATTTGATAATATGAATAAATTCTTAGAAGGATTAATGACCAAAGATTGGAAATACATAGCTACAATACCAACAAGCATTGGTTATAAACAAATACAAGGGCCAACATATTATAATGACATTTATGACATTGATACGAGCAAGCCTATCGTTGTAACCAAAGCTAATGCTGAATACGGAGATGGTGAAACAAGTTATAACTATACAAGAGCTGAAATGTCTGCATTAAAAATAGCAACAAAAATATTTAAAGGACTGTCAAATTGGGATAAGACATATACCACAGATGATAAATCCACAAATATGAAGGCATGGGAAGTTAGTTTATGGCTTGGTGACAAAATAGACGGACCAAAAGCAGTAATAATGGAAACTGAAGACAGGGCAGAGAATGGATACAAGCAAAAGGGAAATACAAAAACTGCCAATAACTTTACTAACAGTAAAAGTGCAAATGTTGCATATATTCTTACTGCTATGGAGAATGCTTATAGTGGAGCAACAAATTCAATAAGAGAAAGATACAATTTAGCAGATATTCAAACTGCATATTGGGAGGCTGTTGATTTCGATGGAATAAGCAAGGCTCATGAAACACAAAATGGTCTAACTTTATTTGAAAGAGCTAAAAGTTATCAAACATTTGTAAACAAGGATCTTACAAATTTTCAAGCTAAAATAGATATGTCGCAAACGCAGATAATTACAAATAGAAATACGAATAATTATATAGTTGGACCAATAACAATAAATTATCCGTATTACGAAGATATATCATATTTAAAATCAATATATTTAAAGATAAACGAAGATAAAGGAGCATCATCAAAAACATTAATATATGATGAAAATAATGATGACTTTGAAATAGAATTTATAGGGCAAAAGGTATCTGGCTCAAATGGATTAAAAAAGGAATATCCTGCATCTGGAAGCCAATTTTATATAAAATTTTCTGCTTCTGAGACAGCATATCCGACAAAAGTTGGATTGTATGCAGATGTAGAACACATTAAAAGTTCGAAAATTGAGTATAACGAGCTTGACACAAAAGCTAATGTATATCAATATATTGGATTTGTTGCAAGTAGTAGAGATTATAATGCAGACCATAGAAAAAAACGTCTAAGACTGGCATATGGAACTGCACATGCTACAATTACATATTCATACAAGGTGCGTGTGCCCAAAAAAATCATATATGTTTTTGGAATTCCAGTTGTAGTATCTTGGAAATGGGTAACTAGCTATGGATGGAAAAATTTCACTATAGATTCAAACCACTATAGAGATAGAACATATGATATTGCACAACCATTTGTAATGATGACAAGAGAACCTGTAGATGAGATAAAATCTCAGAAATTGACAGTCACTTTGGAAGGAAAACGTGAGTATGATGTATATCATATAGAACAACATAAAGATAATATAACTCCTCCAAAAAATCCTGGTATAAATACAGATACATCAGTAATTGATTTAACTATGAAGATTTCAGGTAAAGTATGGGTAGATGGAAGTGTAGGAAAAGAAAACCAATATGATGGTAAAAATGGTGAAGGGGATACTCCGATGTCAAATGTAAAAGTTTCGTTATACGAGGTATCAAAAAAGCCAACCACAAGCACAAAACCAAAGCCAACATTACCAACACCAACAAATCCAGATGAACCTCAAACACCAACAATAACTGCTCCAAGATTTCTAGTATATAATAGAAATACTGGAGAAGCTCTTTTAGAAAGAGGAAGCACAACACAATGTTCAGTTGCATCTATTACTAAAATAGTAACAGCATTAGTTGTCGCAGAACGAATGAACCTAGACGATGTAGTAACAGTTAATAGAACTGCTGCAGGTGAAAATCTAAGAAAAAGTACTTGGAGTCCAAAATTACAAATAGTAGGACTTGAGGCTGGAGACAAAGTTACAGTAAGAGACTTGTTAAGAGCAGTACTTGTATATTCAGGTTGTGATGCGGCGCAAGCGCTTGCAGACTATATGCCTGGAGGTAGCCAAGCTTTCGTAAATTTAATGAATGAAAAAGTACGTTCATTAGGCGCAACTTCTAGTCACTTCGTTACTCCATTTGGTGTAAAAGCAGAAGATAAATCTTCTGCTAAGGACTTGGCTAAAATACTAGATGCTGCAATGGATAACCCAATATTTGCAGAGTACTTTAAAGAAGGAGAAAATCAATCAACATCTATAACAATTACAAGAAATGGTACAAGTTTCCAAAGATCACTTTACAGTACAAACCCATTAAAAACAACACCAGGAATAGAAGGAACAAAAACAGGTCAAATTAGGGTTTCTGGCTACTGTGTAATTGCTTCATTTGTATATAAAAATGAAGAATATGCAATAGTTGTACTAGGTGGAACAACAAAAGAAAATAGAAATTCAGATGCAAGAAAACTTGCTCAATGGTTATTAGAAAAAATATTATATGAAAAGAGCAAAGAAGGAAAAACAGATTCTACTACCGGTTCTACTGGAAGCACAACAGGAGGAAGTACTGGTGGAACAAGTTCTTCAACGTTTATTGAAAAAGGAAGATTTGTAGCAGCAACAACAACAGATGAGAATGGATATTATGAATTTTATGGTTTGAATTCTATGTACAATTATTACGTAAAATTCACATATAATGGACAATATTATGAACCAACAAAATATAATGCTAACAGAGATGATGAAAATTGGGACAACAATTCTAAAGGAATGGATGTCGCGGATGAAAGAAATATATTTAATGCTAAGTTTAGAGATATTGGTTCGGCACCAGAGAACTTACTAGAACCGGCTGCCGAGATGCATACAAGAGCAGAATTAAAAGAACAAGGCTTAATAGATGATTTTGGCAACATAGTAGGAGAAGTAAGCGAAGATGGAACAAGAGAATCTACAGACACATATGTAAATGAGAGCATGATGGATTCATATACATGTAATGGAACAAAAAAGATGGATTTATATCCAAACATTGATGTATTCGTAAATGATGACAAAAAACATAGTTTACTAGAAACGTCTCAAGTATTAGACCTAATAGAAAGTAAGGACGTAAAAACATTATATGCGGATCCAGATGTTATGAGACATGTAAATCAAGGTCTTGTTGAAAGAGAAATTGTAGATTTAGCATTAAGAAAAGATGTATACAAAGCAACACTAGAAATTAATGGAGAAGTGGAAGAATATACATATGACAAGAGAAACAGCGTAATTTATGAAGGATGTTGGGATATAAAAGGCAGAAATAATGGATATTATAATCAAAACTATACAAGAGAAATTTATAGAGAAGACTATTCGTATAAAGTGGATGATTATAGTAATTTAGGAATTGCGTCGAATTTACTTGGATTATCACAAGATTCTGAATTAAAGGTATTTATAACATATAGGTTTACTATACGTAATAGTTCATATGGAATTGCGACTGCTGTAACAGAAGTTGTAGATTATTATGATCCTGATTTTACACCGGTTCCAGAACGCTCATATTTAGGAGATAAGGACGGAAAAAGTATAGGAAGCATAACATTAAATGAAAAGAGTAGATATTCAGAATCAACAATGAAGAAAATGGATGGATATAATACAATATATGTAACAGGTTCAAATATATATAGTAGTGCAAAAGATGATGTGGCAACAGCAGGCTGTTTCCCATTATCAGATCCAGATAAGAATAAAGACATATATTTCTATGTAACATTTGAAGTTAAGAAAGATGCAAATAGAAACATACTTCTAGATAATGATTCAGGTAAAGAAAATGTTGCAGAAATAAATGGTTATAAATCTTATTATGGAATAAAAGCAGTTGCTCCAAACTTTGGAAATACACAAGCTATGGCAGAGTTTGTAAGAGGCGATATTGCAGGTATTCCAGATACAGATTCAACACCAGGTAACTTACGTGAAATCGATACTTCTAAATTTGAAGATGATACAGATAAAGCTCCAAACATTAAAATTACGTTAAACCGTCAAAATGTTAGAACAATAAAAGGTACTGTTTGGGAAGACAAGAGAACAGAAGAAGTAAATAATGCAATGGTTGGAAATGGAAAACGCGATGATGGGGAAACCGGAATAAATGGAGTAAGAGTACAACTTGTAGAGCTAAAGGAAAAATCTAATGGAGATGGCGTAGATGGAACCAGGTATGAATATATCTGGAAAGAAGTAAAAACTGGAGATACTAGCCAGACTCTGTCGACGGTAATACCGAGAAGAGGAAATGTAACGTTCTCAGACTTAACGTCACAAGGAATTGGAACTGGAGAGTATTTATTCCAAGGATTAATCCCAGGGGAATACATTGTGAGATTCATATATGGTTCAACAGATGAAACTGTATTATCTGAACAAGCTATTGATTATAAAACAGGAAAAACAATAACAAATCCAGTAACACAAAAATTGGGATATAATGGAGAAACAACAATAAATCAAAAATCTTATAATGGTAATGATTACAAATCTACATCATATCAAGTAGAATCTGAATTGTTTAATGGTGTTGGAGCATATATAAACAACACATCAGGCTCATATAAATATAATTTTGAAGAAGCTGATGGAAAGAATCAATCAGATGCAAAAGATATAATGAAAGATATGGATTATAGTAACCTTGCAAGCATAATAGAAAGTATAGGAAATTGGAGACTAAAAGTAGCTAAAAATCCACAAAACTTAACAAGTATTGACCATACAAGAGAAATAGTAGAGAAATATTCTAATGGAGATGTAACAAATGAACTTGCTGAAATATTAGCATCATATGAGCATTTGCCATCAAGCGAAAGCAAGGCAAGAGAGAATTTAGATACATTTATTAAGAATACGTATATGGTAGCAGAAACTGGTATTATAGACATGAAATACGAATATAATAGGGAAGAATCTGGTACAAGCTCTACAGGAAAAGGAAATATAGGAAGTTCAAATGATGATGAACAAGGTGGACACTATGTACTTGAAAAATTAGACTTTGGATTAGTTGAAAGACCAAAAGCACAATTAAAAGTTACAAAGCAAGTAACAAATGTAAAAATGACTTTAGCTAATAACAGTGTGCTATTTGATGCAGTTGAAAAAGCAACAAACGTATTATGGATGGATCACACAGCTCACGGACAAGACACAAAAAATGTTTATAGTACAAACAAAAACTATAAAAATTATCTAATGTTGAATCCTATTGTAAGAGCAAAAGCGTCAAGCAAAGGCAAAATTCAACTTACAATGGACCAAGAACTTATGCATGGTGCAACACTTCAAATAACATATGCAATAACTGTTGCAAATGTTGGTGAAGTAGACTATAAAGAAGATCAATTCTACTACACAGGGAAAGTAGGAGACACAAGTACAATAGTAAAGACAAATCCAAGAAAGTTAATTGACTACGTTGGAACACAAGTTCACGAATGGGATGATAGAGATGATAATACGGCAACTAGAAACAATTTACAATTCAGTAGCGAGTTGAATCCAGAGTGGCAAGTAATTGACAAAGATAATGTATTAGGTAGTTTGGTAAATAAAAAATATGAAAGTGGTGTAAAAAAATACACCAAAGACCACATAATTATAACAGAAGCTATATCGAAAGACTTAATTCCATTAATTGCAGACAATTCGAAAGCAAAAGATAATATTGCAAAGGAATTCAAGGAGAACCCAATGAACGCATTAGAAACAGTAAATGCATCACAAAGTGTAAGCGGAGTTCAATTAATATTAACTCAGATGATTACACAAGATAACACAGATGATGATAAAACTTACAACAATATGGTAGAGCTTGTAACAACAAAGAATACAGTCGGAAGAAAGATGGCATATTCAATTGTTGGCAACCAAGACCCAACAATTGAACCATATGAAATAGACGCAGACGACTCACAAGATGTTGTAATATTACCACCATTTGGAAACAAACCAATATTCTATGTACTAATAAGTGCAGTAGCATTTATATTAATAGCTGGTATTACTATAACAATAGTTGTATTAAAAAAGCATAAATAGAATAAATAAAATTCTAATTATTAAGATAAAAACTTGATAATTAGAATTTTTTTTGCCGAACAAGTGAAAAACTTAGGGAAATATATATAGTAGGAATAATAATAAATTAACATAAAAACGTACAAACTGCAAAAAGCTTGAAATAAGCGGGAAAAATTAATTACTTTTAGAAGTAAAAATAATTATAAAAAAATAAATGATTAAAAATGTAATAAAAATTTAATAAATGTGCTAGTAATGCCTTCCGCAAGCGGGTTTCAATTGCTTTTTTATCGTAATTTAAAGATCCATTGAAAAAACTGGGAAAAAATGCAATAATATAATATGAATAATAAGATTACATAACTTTAAAAAAGATTAAAAAAACATTGAAAAATAAGCAAAAATAGAGTATAATTAATTACAGTGAATTTTTTAAGGAGGAGCAAAGATGCAACAAAAATTAATTAAAGTAATTGCGATGCTATTAACTACAACAATATTGTATGCCAATTCAGCAGCAGTTGTAAGCTATGCGGCAGACAATTTTTTAAGTGCAAAAGCATTAGAAAATCAAGGAACATCAACTACAAATGAGAATGTAGAGTTTGATGTTTATTATGATGGAGGAAAACATACTGTTTCAGCAGATGTTAATGCAGAAGATACGAAATTAAATATTGCATTAAAAGTAAAAAAGGCTGGATATCTAAAAGATGCAGTAGTAGACTTCTCAGACACAAACTTTAAAATTGCAAAAACAGAAGAATCTGATAACATTCAAGCAGTAGATGCAGAAAACAAAAAAATAAGCTTTAACCAAATAAACAATGGCGAGAATGTAACAGAAACAATAAACATAGCATTAGACAAAAAAGATGAAATAAGTGAAGATATGTTTGACAGAGATAATACAATAAAATTTACTGGAACATATGTAAATGCTAAAGGTGAAGAAGTTGCAGTTAAGAAAGATATAGTAGTTCACACAAGCTGGACAGCATCAACTGCAAAAGCTAAGTTGGATTATGAAATTACAAAATACATTCCATATTCAGCAAACAATGTAAGCAAGCTAATCACTCAAGGCAAAATTACATCATATGTTGAAAACAGTGTGTTGCCAATAAAGAATACAAACATAGAAGTCAATGCTCCAAAAATTAATAATAAATACCCAGAAACAGTTACAGTAGTTGCAAACTCTACAAATGCAACAAATGGAGATGCAAACGGAGATAACTTCTCTAAGAATAACTGGTCATATGATAGCACAACTGGAAAAATAACAATTACAGTAAATAATAATGCTGTAAATGGAAAAATCCAATGGGCTAAAAATACAGCAGATGAATTTATAGTAACATACATATATTCATCAGATGTATATGAGGCTGTAAAAGATTCAGTTACAAGAGTTACATATGATGCAAGCTCAAGTATGAACTTATATGTAAAAAGTGGAGTAAACAAAGTAAGTGCACATGTAGATGGATACGAAGATCAAACTAAAAAAATAGGAGATATAGTAGAATTTACATCTAATGCAACACAAAGCATAAGCAAAGGTTACATATATAATAACAAAAATGCTGCAGACGAAAATAAAAAGGAAACAGAATATGTGGCACAGTATACAGCCCATGTTTCATATGCAGATGTAATAGATGCAATAGTATTAAAACAAGATGTTGACAAATTTGTAACTGCAAATGGAAGCGAACAATCAACAACAGTTGGTGGAGTAAATTATGCTTACAACAAAACACTAGCAATATCAAAACAAGAATTTAACAAAGTGTTTGGGGAAAATGGTGAAATTACTATTTTAAATGAAGCAGGAACAACACTTGCAACAATAAACAAAGATACAGAAGTAAAAGACAATAAAATAGTAGTAAACTTAGTACCATTTAATACAAACAGTATAACAATAAAAACATCAAAACCACAAGCAGAAGGAAATGTTATATTCGAAATAACAAAAGCTTTAGCTAAAAATATTGAATACAGCACAAGCCAATTAAAGAGTTTTACACAAATAAAAACTCAAGTAACAGGAACAGCAAAAAATTCTGATATAGATATTGTTAGTACAGAAAGTACAAAAAATGTTGATTTAACAGAACCAACACAAAAAGCAAGCATAACAACAAGTAATAATAGATTATCTACAATAGTAAAAAATGAAAATGTAGAAATTAAAGTTACACTAGAAAATGACAGCGCAGACGACACTATGTATACAAACCCCAAAATTAAAATTACATTTCCAGAAAATATAGAAACAATCAATGTGAAAGATTGTAAAGTATATTTCGATGATGAGCTTGAAATTGATGAAGATTCTATAATGTTTTATGAAAATGGTGACGGTACAAAAACACTAGAATTAAAATTAAAAGGAACACAAACAAAATATAATAATGTTGCTGCCAAGGGTGCAACAGTTGTATTAACAACAGACATTACATTAAATACATTAACACCAACAACAAATACACAAATAACAGCAGAAATAACAAATGGAGATTCAACAGTTACAAATGTAGCAACAGACGTTAAATATATTGCTCCATCAGGAGTTGTAACAACAAACTCAATGACAGGATATAATGGAGACGAAAAAATAGAAGTTATTAATGGAGAATCTCAAAAAGCCTTAATACCAACAAAAGCAGAACAAAAAGAAGTTACATACACAATGAATGTAATAAACAATTATGAAAACACACTAGACCATGTTGTTGTATTAGGAAGAACACCATTTAAAGATAACAAAGATGTATCAACATCATTAAGTTTAGGCTCAAATATTACAATGCCACTTGCATCTGGAATAACAGTAACAGGAGTAGATGCTTCAAAAGTTACAATATATTATTCAGAAAATGGGGAGGCAACAACAGACCTATCTAATTCTCAAAATGGATGGACAACAAGTGTAACAGATTATACAAAAATAAAATCTTACATGATAGTGTTAAATGAAGATTATGCAATGAACGGTGGAGACACATTCACATTTACATACAAAGCAACATTACCTGCAAACTTAGATTATGATCAAGAAGTATATGAAAATTATGGAGTATTCTTCAACAATAATAAAACATCTGGAACAATTACAGATAAAGCAATAGCAACAAAAATAGGTTTTACAACAGGAAGTATTGCTAAATTAGATGCAAAATTAATATCAACAATAGGTGAAGGTGCTAGTGTAAAATCTGGAGAAATACTTGAATATGAATTAACAATAAATAATACTGGTGTAGTAGATGCAGAAAACACAACAGTAGAAATAAAATTGCCACCTGAATTAAGCTTTATTCCACAAGATGGAGATGACTATACATATAAAGTTCCAGAAGATGAAGAATATGATGAGTCTAGATATGAGGAATTATTGAATTTACCAGAAAATGAAGTAATTGATCTAACAAAATATGAAAATTTGATTAGTGAATTGCAACAATATGAAGATAATGATGTTGATTCTGAAGTATTAAAAATTAATTTAGGAAAAATTACGGCTAATTCAACGTTAAAAAAGACTCTTAAATTTAGAGCTCAAAGTGATGAAACAAAGAAAGTTGAATTAAAAGCAACAGTTGGATATAGTGATATGATATCAGTAGAAACAAATACTGTATCAAATATAATTGAAAAAGTATATTTCGACACACAAATCGGTTCAAAATATAAGAGCCTCAAAGAAGGAGAAACATATTCTTTCCAAATCGCACTAAGATCATCTCAATATAATTATGAGTTTGAAAATGAAAGTGTTGATAATAGCAGAAAAAATACAGTTGTTACAATCACATTGCCAGATGAGCTAGAGTATGACTCTATAAAATTAACAAGATTTAATGAAGATACATTTGAAGAAGATGATATTACTTCAACAGCAAATGTCAAAGTAAGCGGCAGAAAAGTAACTGTAAAAGTCGGAGATGTAGATGGAGAGAGAGGCAAAACCTTAATTATAAACACAAAAGTTGGAAAACTAGCAAATGAAGTTTACAAAAAAGAGGTAACTATTACAAGTAATATAAAAGCTGACAATACAGAAACAGAGAACATTGATGATATATCAGTTACAATAAATAAACCAGGAATTAACGTTACACAAGCTTCTAATATTCCAGAGGGAACAACAATATCGGCAGGAGAAGATTTTGTATATACATTTACTATACAAAATTTATCAGACATATATTTAAATGATGTAGAATTTACAGATGCATTACCTACAGAAGTAACATTTAAATATTTAGAGATTGTATATGAAGATGGCACAATTGATAGTAGTTTTGATATAAATAGTGATGGAAGTATAAATACAAAATTCTACTTATCTGCAGGACAAAAAGTAACAATAAATGTACATGTAGTAGCAAACTCAATAGAAAATGATACAGAAATATCAAATAAAGCTAAATTTACACATGAAGATATTGGGGAAGTAGAAACAAATTCAGTATCGCACACAGTTAAACATTTTGAAAAAACAGATGTAAATGTAGATCCAGACGATAACCACAAAGAAACAAGAAAAGTAATAGGAACTGTATGGGTTGATGCTAATAAAGACGGAGTAAAAGATGCAAATGAACAAAGAGTTTCAGGAGTTAAAGTTTTATTATTAAATAATAATACAAGCAATATTGCAATGAATTCAAATAATGAACAATGCATAACAACAACCGGAACAGATGGTTCATACATGTTTAACAATGTACCACAGGGTAAATACAGTGTAATATTTTTCTATGATTCAGCAAAATATAGTCCTACAACATATAAAAAATCTGGAGTAAGCGAAGAGCAAAATTCAGATGCTATAGATAAAACAGTTAACTATGAAGGAAAAGATCAAATAGCAGCTGTTACAGAGGAAATAGTATTAGCATATAAAAATCAATTCAATATTGATTTGGGTATAGTCGAAGACGCTAAATTTGATTTGAAACTAGATAAAGTTGTACAAGCAATAACAGTAAACAACGGAAAAAATACAAAAGAACATGTTTACAATAGTAAACTTGCAAAATTAGATTTTGAATCTAAATATGCAAATACATCATCAATGGTTGTTGAATATAAATTCACAATTACAAATGAGGGTGGAATTGCAGGATATGTTAAGAAATTAGCAGATTATTTACCAGAAGAATTAAAATTCAATTCTGAATTGAATAAAGACTGGTATGAAGGTAAAGATGGAGTTATATATAATGCTTCACTTGCAAACACAATAATTAATCCAGGAGAAAGCAAAGAAGTAACATTAATATTAACAAAGAATATGAATGGTGACGATGATTTTGGATTAATAAATAACTCAGCAGAAATATATGAAACATCAAATGATTATGGTGCATTAGATATTGACTCAACACCTGGTAATAAGGCTACAAATGAAGATGACTACTCAACAGCAAATGTACTAACATCTGTAAAAACAGGTGACGTAGTAATTTATACTACATTAATAATAACGATAATTACAATAGTTGGAGTAGGAATTTACATGATAAAAAAGAAAGTATTAATATAGAAAGGAGATAGAGTAATGAAGAAAAATAAAACATTAAAAAAATGTTTAATAACAACAATAGCAACTGCAGCAATTTCAATAACAGCATTTTTTACTACAAGCAATGTCTCATTAGCATATGGAACTTGGCAAGGAAATGCGACTAGTGGTATGCCACAATTGAGCTATAGTGATTCTGGTCTATTTCCTCAAATATTAAAACAAAGAGCTTTTACGGGAAATGCAGATAATCAATTTCCATATGAAGCTTGGACAACGGATATGAGTACTGGTACAGTATATTGTAATGATGCTGGTAAAGCTGTAAGATATGGTGAATTCGATTCCGAGAAACATTATATAGATGAAATTGGTTATACAACAAGTAATGGATATGGGTATTCGGCTTTTGAGAGAAAGGTAAAACAGTATTTATGGCAGGTGGCAAAAGAAGATGCAGACCGTGCAGGAAGAACATTTTTATTTGCGGTATGTAGCAATATACATTACGAACAAAAATATGGACCTGGAACCCAAGGCTCTGAAAAATGGGCAATTGAAAAAGACAAACCTATGATTTCGGTAAGGTATGGGGCTTTAGTTGCAGGAAACCAAAACCTAGCAATTATGAGCGCGCAATCTAAAGCCAGAAGCAAGTCTAAAGAACTTATGAAAGAGTTATTATCTAAATTAGGCGATTGGAAGACTCCAAAAGATACTGACGACGATACAACAAACCCAGCAAATAAACAAAAAGACTGGAATGGCGATGCAATATATGGTCCGGAAGTTGTTATAATGGAAACTCAAGACAGAGCAGAAGATCATTATAAACAGGTTGGATCTACAGAAGCCACAACAAATACACAACTATCTTTTGTATTAACTACAATGGAAAATGCTTATTCAGGAACAACTGGTTCAATACGTAATAGATATTCCCTATCAGATATTCAGACTGCACATTGGAAGGTTGCAGACTTAGATGGAATTATACCTAATGGAAACCATTTAACAAGCAATGGATTAACACTTTACAACAAAGCATTATCATACCAAAAGTTCTTGGATACATATATTAATGGCAGTGGATATAAAGCACAGGTTCATGGTATTAAGAGTGATTCATATTCTTCTGGAACAAAAACAGGAAAACAAGACGAAGAAAATACTAACAGTGTTACAGAAGACCCTCAAGCAGAAGCACAGGTAATTGTAAACCAAGCAACTAAGAGCTATATTGTAGGACCTCTAAGCGTTACATACCCATATTATGAAGATATTTCATACATGAAGGCAATATATTTAGTAACAGATAAGGGAACTGATAACGAAAAAACATTAGTATATGATGAAAATACTGACGATTTTGAAATAGAATTTATTGGAGCAACTGTATCGGGTTCAAACGGATTGAAAAAGAAATATCCTGCATCAAATGCTAAATTCTACGTAAAATTCTCGGCTGAAAAAACAAATTATCCAAAAACAGTAAACATGTATGTGGACCTTGAATATCTTGAAAAATCAACTGTTAAATTTAATATATTAGATACAAAAGCAAATGTATACCAATATATTGGATATGTTGCAACAACAAGTTATAGCAAATACCGTTTAAGAGAAGGATACGGAATGGGAACAGTTAGATATGCATATGAACGTAAGACTTTATTTGGGTCATATGTAGCGTATAAAAAGTTGACTGTAAATTACCTTTCTTCATCAAAAGGTGTAATTGTTGTACAACCATTCGTACAGATGACTGAATATCCAGTTAGAAGCCTACGTGCTCAACAGTTAAGGGTTGCTCTTGAAGGAAGCAGAACATATAACATATATACTGCAACAGTAAGTGCAAAACCAGACAGCAAAAAGCCAGATAAGCCAGATACACCAGACATAGACATTCCAATTAATTTAACATTCGAATTAGGCGGAAGAGTTTGGGTAGATGGCACAGTAGGAAAAGAAAATGATTATGATGGATTATTTAATAAGCAAACAGATACACCAATGTCAAATGTAAAAGTTTCACTATACCAAGTATCTGGATTAGACGGAAATCAATCAGGAAAATTCATTGCAGCAACAACAACCGACGATAATGGAGAATACTTATTCCAAAAACAAAATGCAATGTACCAATACTATGTAAAATTCACATATAATGGTCAATATTATCAACCAACAGTTTACAATGTAAATAGACAAGATTCAAACTGGGATAATACATCAAAAGGCTTAGACATATTAAAAGAAAGAGATACTTTCAATGCAAGCTTTAGAGAAATTGGTTCAGCTCCAAAGAACACAGTTACAACAAACAATCCGAGTGAAATGCATACAAGAGATGAACTTGAAGAAGCTGGAACAATTGATAAGTTTGGAAACATAAAGGGAGAAGTAAGTTCAAATGGAGAAAGAAAGTCTAAAGACGAATATGTAAATCAATCTATGATGGATGCGTATACATGTAATGGAACATCAACCAAAGATTTATATCCAGGATTCCAAGTATTCGTAACAGAGGACTTCTTAAATGCAAATTCAAATACTGCACAAGTATTGAAATTTGTAGCAGCACAAAAAATTGAAACATTGTATAAGAACCCAGATGTAATGCATCATATTAACTTAGGATTAGTTCTAAGAGAACAATTAGACTTAGCCTTAAGAAAAGATGTATACAAAGCAACATTAGAGATTAATGGAAAAACACAAGTGTATACATATAATAAGAGAGATGGATTAGAAACAGACGCAGCTGGAAACTCTTACTGGGAGGTCAAGACAAGACTTTCAGATGCAAGTTACTATGGAAATGATTACTCAAGAGAGCTATACAGAGAAGATTATGATTACAAAGTAGATAATTATTCAATAGTAGATAATGCTACTACGTTAGAAAATTTAGGATTATCTGAGGATTCTGAATTGAAAGTATATGTAACATATAAATTTACAATACGTAATAGGTCAGAAAATATCGCAGCAGCTGTAACAGAAGTTGTGGATTACTATGATGCGGATTACAAATATGTACAAGACCGCTCATATTTAGGAGATAATGACGGAAATAAGATCGGAAATGTATATTTGAAAGATACTAGTAGATATGGAGTAGAAACTCAAACTACAATAGCTGGATATAATAACTTGTATATAACAGGTGATCAAAGCTACAGTAATGCAACAAATGATGCTGTAACAAGCAACATGTTCCCATTATCAGACCCAGATGACAACAAAGATGTATACTTCTATGTAACATTTGAGGTAAGAAAGAATAATGGAAATATAATTCTAGATGAAGATGTTGCAAGTGGAACAGCCAATGGTGTTGGTAAAGAAAACATTGCGGAAATTAATGGTTACAAATCATACTATGGACAAAAAGCAAAAGCTCCAAATACAGACAATTCTCAAACACAACAAGAATACAAAACTGGAGATATAGCAGGTATAGCAGATTGCAACTCTACACCAGGTAACCTAAACCCAACAGATGTACCAAAAGACGGAGCAATTAAATATGAGAACTTCGAAAATGATACAGATAAAGCTCCAAATATTAGAATTATCTTAAACAGAAATAACTTAAGAACAGTAGAAGGAACGGTATTTGAGGATACTAGAAATGTAGATGAACAAAATGCAAGAGTCGGAGATGGACTAAAAGACAATGAAACCGGAATAAACGGTGTAAGAGTACAATTAGTTGAGTTAAGAAAAGGAAATGACGGAAAAACATATGAGTATATATGGAAAGAAGTTCTTTCTGGAAACACTGATTCAACAACACCAATTATAAACAACAGTGGTTTAGTACCAAATTATACAATAGACACTGCAAATGCTGATGGAAAATACAAATTTACATCATTTGCACCAGGTGACTACATTGTAAGATTTATATATGGTTCTGGTGAGAGCACAGTTCTTGGAACAACATACACAAATTATAACAATGGAAACGAAGAAGAAAATCCTGTAACAAACTTATATGCTTCACAAGAAGGGTATAAGAAGAAAACAGAAGGAAGTGGATATTCTGCTTCATCTGCAAACATAGGATTAAACAAGAATTCTTATAATGGTCAAGATTACAAATCAACTTCATATCAAGTTGGTGTAAACAATGGCTCAGGAGCATACACAAACAACACAACAGGCTCATATCAATATAACTTTAGCGAAGCAGACAAAGGACAATATTCAGATGCTAAAGATATAATGAATAAGAACGAAAACGTTATAAATATTGCACCAAACAGAGATTGGTTAGTAAACCAAGGTTGGGTAACAGATACAGACAACGGAACAAATTGCAACAATGCAAGAAAGACCGTTGAAGCGTACTCTAATGGAGATATGACAAACCACTTAGCAGAAATATTAGCTTCTTATGAAAGCATACCAGAATATAATGGTACAAAATATACTGCTGAAGAAATGAAAAACTTGTTAAATGAATTTATGAAAAATACATATATGATTGCAGAATCTGGAAAAATAGATGTGAACTTCGAATATAACAGAAATGGTGAAGAACCTGGAGTAACAAATACATCTGGTACAGGACATGACAATATAGGTAAAGAAAATTATCAAATGGCTGGTTACTACGTATTAAAAGACTTAGACTTAGGTTTAGTACAAAGACCAAAGGCACAGCTTAAAGTTACAAAACAAATTACAAATGTTAAATTAACACTTGCAAACAATAGCACATTATTCGATGCATCTGCTAGAGCAACAAACGTATTATGGATAAATCATGTAGCTCACGGACAGGATACAGAAAATGAGTATAGCACAAACAAGAACTACAACAATAGTTTAATGCTAAACCCAATAGTAAGACAAAACTCTACAAATAAAGGTAAAGTACAACTTACAATGGATGAAGAATTGATGCATGGTTCAACACTTCAAATAACATATGCTATAACAGTAGCAAACGTTGGTGAAGTTGACTATAATGAAGAACAATTCTACTACACGGGAAAAGTTGCAGATACAAGCACAATAGTAAAAACAGATCCAAGAGTTTTAGTTGACTATGTTGGAACACAAGTACATGATTACAATTCAAACGATGATAACACAGCAACAAGAAATAACTTACAATTTAACAAGGCTCAAAACCAAGATTGGAATACAATTTCAAGTGCAGACTTGTTAAACAATGGATTGTTAAATACTAGATTAACAGATAATGTTAATAAGTATACAGACGGTCACATTATAACAACAACAGCTGCTTCGAAAGGTTTAATACCAGTAATTGCAGACCAAAGAAATGTAAAAGACAAAATTGCCAAAGCATTTAAAGATGACCCAATGAACGCATTAAACACTGTAAACAGTACACAAAGTGTAAGTGGAGTACAATTAATATTAACACAAATGATTACTCAAGACAGTAGTAGTGATGACAGAATATATAACAACATGACAGAACTTGTAACAACACAAAATACAGTTGGTAGAAAAATGTCATACTCAGTTGTAGGTAACCAAGACCCAACAATGGAACCACGCGAAATAGATGCAGACGATTCTCAAGAAGTAGTAATATTACCTCCATTTGGTAACACACATCTATTCTACGTATTAGGCGGAGCAATAGCCCTAATCTTAATCGCAGGAATAACAATAACATTGGTAGTATTAAAAAAGAGAAAATAATCTAAACAATAAAAATTAGAGATATGTGAAAACATGTCTCTAATTTTTTTACTATATAGAGTTGTTTGGAATTTATTTGATACGATTAATTAGTCTGACTTAAAAATTATTTTTGATATAGGAATTATAAAACGATTTAAAACTTCTTGAACCGTGAACAACAAAATGTATGTAAACTGTTTTTGAATCTTCAGAAATATCATAAACTATTCGATACTTTTTATAAATGAGTTCTCGTAAATGTTTATCTGGAAGTTCGGGAACATATCTACCTAAATGTGGAGCTTTTTCCAACTCATATATGCGAGAATATATGCTTTCGGAGGTTTCATTCGCATATTTAATAGAGTCATGTGATATATATTCAAAAATAGAATCTATATCTTCATGAGCCTCATTTAACATGAAAATTTGCATATTTTTTCCTCATCCTTTCTTTAGATTCTTCAATAGACATTACTCTACCATTTTTTATATCATCTTTACTTTTTTGTAATTTCGAATGTAGATATAAAGTATAAACTGCATCGTCCCAAGTTGTATTGTCAGGTAAAGTATTGACTGTTGCAAGAATTTCTTGCTTTTCATTAATCATAAATTTCACTATCCTTTCTTAAAAAATCTAATAATAGTATAACACGAATATATTAAAAATACTATGCTTTTTGATTTTTATTTTCAAATTCAAAACGAGAAAACAAGTGATACCATTTTTGAAAGCAAGACCCGAGTTCGCCTTTTGAGGAGTTCGAAGGAGCTCCGACTAAGAACAATGTGTCGGGGCTAAAAAATGGTATCATTAGTTTTCTTTTTATGTACGAAACAATAGAAAGTTTTTCTAAATTTTTCATATTTTCTATTGACATAAACATACCAAAAATTGTATAATTAGTATAGTGTTGATAATATGGAATATTTTCAACAAAATTTAAATTTTATTAATCTCCAACGAGATAGCAAGGGTGGTTAATATTAATAAATTAGTAATCAAAAGTACTAAATAAAATAGGGAACATACAAAAGAACTAATTGACAAAAACAGCATAGATTGTCAATGGGTTTTTTGTTGTCTTTTTATGTTATTGATAAATTATCAAAAAAGAGGAATTGTTTTAGAAAATACTAGTGAAAAGCAAGCTTAAAGGAGCAGTGAGCAAGCAATTTACAAAGTGGCTAAAAACAAGAAGGACTTTTTTGAAATCTTATATATTTCAAATTCTGCTTTAATTTTTATTATGAGGTGAGTAACTTTGAATCTAAAAGAAGTAAAACACGAAAAATGCACAAGAAAATCTTTTTCTAAGATAGGTGATTTCGTAGAAATGCCTAACTTAATTCAAGTACAAAAAGATTCTTATAATTGGTTTATAGAGGAAGGTTTAGGCGAAGTATTAAAAGATATTTCTCCAATAGTTGACTACTCTGGAAACTTAGTACTTGAATTCTTAGACTATCACATGGAAGAAAAAACAAAGTACACAATGGAAGAGGCAAAAGAGAGAGACGCTACATATTCAACAAGATTACATGTTAAAGTTCGTCTTATCAACAAGGAAACTGGTGAAATTAAAGAGCAAGAAATCTATTTAGGCGATTTCCCAGTAATGACAGACAGTGCGACATTTATTATCAATGGAGCAGAGAGAGTAATTGTAAGCCAATTAGTTCGTTCTCCATCTTGTTACTATGCACAAGACTACGACAAAACAGGAAAGAGAATATACACATCTACTGTTATGCCTATAAGAGGTGCATGGCTAGAATACGAAACAGATGGAAATGATATTTTCTATGTAAGGGTTGATAGAACAAGAAAATTACCTGTTACATCTTTATTAAGAAGTATAGGATTTGTAACAGATGAGCAAATATTAGACCTATTTGCAAATGATCCAAAAATCAAGGCAACTCTTGATAAGGATACAATAAAAACTCAAGATGAAGCAATAATTGAAATATATAAGAAATTAAGACCAGGGGAACTTCCAACAGCTGATGCTGCTAGAAACTTATTCGATGGTTTATTCTTCGATAACAGAAGATATGATTTAGCAAAAGTAGGAAGATACAAATTCAATAAAAAATTATGTTTAGCAACTAGAATAACAGGACAAGTTGCTTATGATGATATAGTAGATCCATCAACAGGTGAAGTTTTAGCAGAAAAGAATACAAGAATTACTGCAGAAGCTGCAGAAGCTATTCAAGATTCTGGAATTAATATAGTAGATGTATTAGTTGATGACCAAAAAGTAAGAGTAATAGGAAATGGAATAGTAAATATCCACAAAATGTTACCAAATGTGGATTTATCTGACCTTCACTTCAAAGAAGGAGTTAATTACAATGTATTAAAATCTATAATGGATACAACTCCAGACGAGAAATTACATGATGTAATTAAAGAAAGATACAACGAATTAGTTCCTCTAACAATCACAACAGAGGATATGATTGCATCTATCAGTTACCTATTAAATCTAGATTATGGAATAGGAAAAGTTGATGATATAGATCACTTAGGAAACAGACGTATTAGATGTGTTGGTGAGTTACTACAAAACCAATTCAGAATTGGTTTAACAAGACTTGAAAGAGTTGTTCGTGAAAGAATGACAATACAAGACTTAGACTCTGTAACACCACAAACATTAATAAACACAAAACCTATTACATCATCAATAAGAGAATTCTTTGGAAGCTCTCAATTATCACAATTCATGGATCAAACAAACCCATTATCAGAGCTTACTCATAAGAGAAGAATTTCTGCATTAGGACCTGGAGGTCTTTCTCGTGAAAGAGCTGGATTCGAGGTTCGTGATATTCACTATACTCACTATGGTAGACTATGCCCAGTTGAATCTCCAGAAGGACCAAACATTGGACTTATCTCTGCACTTTCATCATTTGCTATGATAGACGAATATGGATTTGTAGAAACACCATATAGAAAAGTTGATAAAGAAACAGGTAAATTAACAGATATAGTTGATTATATGCCTGCTGATGAAGAAGATAAATATACAATTGCACAAGCATCAGAACCAGTAGACGCGGAAGGCAGATTCGTAAACAAAATGGTAAAAGTAAGACGTAGATCTGAAATTACAGAGGTTAAGGCAAGCGAAGTAGACTATGTAGATGTTTCACCAAAACAATTAGTTTCTGTTGCTGCTGCCATGATACCTTTCTTGGAGCACGATGATGTTAAGCGTTCTCTAATGGGATCTAACATGCAACGTCAAGCAGTTCCACTTTTAATACCAGAGTCTCCAATAGTTGGAACAGGTATGGAATACAAAGCTGCACGTGATTCTGAAACAACAGTAACTGCTAAAAATGAAGGTATTGTTGAAAAGGTTACAGCTGACGAAGTACAAGTAAGAAATAAGAAAAATGAAATAGACCATTACAGACTACGTAAATTCAAGAGAACAAATGGTGGTACATGTATTAACCAAAGACCAGTTGTTCAAAAGGGTGAAGTAGTTAAAGCTGGAGACATCCTAGCAGATGGACCAGCTACAAAGAATGGTGAAATGGCATTAGGAAGAAACGTAATTATAGCATTCTCTACATGGGAAGGTTACAACTACGAGGACGCCGTATTAATAAGCGAAAGACTTGTTAAAGAAGATGTGTACACATCAATCCACATCGAAGAATATGATTGTGAATGTCGTGATACAAAATTAGGGCCAGAGGAAATTACAAGAGATATTCCAAATGTTGGTGACGACGTATTAAAAGACCTTGATGAAAACGGTATTATAAGAATAGGTGCAGAAGTAAGACCAGGAGATATATTAGTTGGTAAGGTTACTCCAAAGGGAGAAACAGAGCTAACAGCAGAAGAAAGATTACTTCGTGCAATATTTGGTGAAAAATCTAGAGAAGTTAGAGATACATCACTTCGTGTACCACACGGAGAAGCTGGAACAATAGTAGATATCAAGATATTTACTAGAGAAAATTCAGAAGAACTAGCTCCTGGAGTAAACCAAGTAATTAGATGCTATATAGCAACAAAGAGAAAAATATCAGTTGGTGATAAAATGGCTGGACGTCATGGTAACAAAGGTGTTATTTCAAGAATATTACCAGAAGAAGATTTACCATTCTTACCAGATGGTACACCAGTAGATATAGTTCTTAACCCAATGGGTATACCTTCTCGTATGAACTTAGGACAGGTTCTTGAAGTTCACTTAGGTATGGCTGCTCGTGCATTAGGCTGGAAAGTCGCAACACCAGTATTCGATGGTGCAAAAGACTATGAAATTGAAGACTTGCTAGAAGAAGCAGGACTACGTCGTGATGGAAAAACAATTCTATACGATGGAAGAACTGGAGAGCAATTCATTAAACCAATTACAGTTGGTGTTATGTATATGATGAAACTACACCACTTAGTTGATGATAAGATACATGCTCGTTCAACAGGACCTTACTCATTAGTTACACAACAACCTTTAGGTGGTAAAGCTCAATTCGGTGGACAACGTTTCGGAGAAATGGAAGTTTGGGCATTAGAGGCATATGGTGCTGCATATTCACTACAAGAAATGTTAACTGTTAAATCAGATGATGTTGTAGGACGTGTTAAAACATATGAAGCTATTGTCAAAGGGGAAAACATTCCAGAGCCAGGCGTTCCAGAAGGATTCAAAGTTCTTGTAAAAGAATTAGAAGCTTTAGGCTTAGACATAAGATTGTATACACATGATAACAAGGAAGTTGAGCTTAAAGAAGATATAGACGATTCTACAAGCTTTAGTAATATAGAAAATAAATCTCTACATGAAGAAAATGTTGTAGATGAAAATGAATTATCAGATGGATACACAGAAGAATCATCAGATGACGAAGATTCTGAAGATGACAAATTATTTGATGACCTAGATGATGAAAACGATGACATCATACTAGATGATGATTCAAGCATCTTAGAAGATGAAGATTTTAATGATGACGATGAGTAAAACTAAATAGGTACTTTTAATTCCAAGGGGGAAAAAATAGTGGATGAATTAGAAAATTTTGATAAAATGAAAATTGGCATAGCATCTGATGAGAAAATAAGAGAATGGTCACATGGAGAAGTTAAAAAACCAGAGACTATCAATTATAGAACATTAAAACCAGAAAAAGATGGTCTATTCTGTGAAAGAATATTTGGACCAACAAAAGACTGGGAGTGCCATTGTGGTAAGTACAAAAGAGTAAGATATAAGGGAATAGTTTGCGATAGATGTGGCGTTGAAGTTACAAAATCTAAAGTAAGAAGAGAGAGAATGGGGCACATAGAGCTTGCTGCCCCAGTAGCTCACATCTGGTATTTCAAAGGAATACCAAGCAGAATAGCTTTAATGTTAGATGTTTCACCTAAAGCCTTAGAGAAAGTTATATATTTTGCATCATACATAGTAACAGATAAAGGTACATCAACATTAACAAAAGGACAAATACTTTCTGAGAAAGAATTTGTAGAGGCTCAAGAAAAATTTGGTAGAGACTCATTCAAAGCAGAAATGGGTGCAGAACCAATAAGAAAATTACTATCAGAAATTGATGTTGATAAATTATCAGAGAAATTAAAGAAAGAACTTGAAAAGGCTAGCGAACAAAAAAGAGCCAAATTGGTAAAAAGATTAGATACAGTTGAATCGTTCAAACTTTCAAACAATAGACCAGAATGGATGATAATGCAAGTTGTACCAGTTATACCACCAGACTTAAGACCAATGGTTCAATTAGACGGTGGAAGATTTGCAACATCAGACTTAAACGATTTATATAGAAGAGTTATAAACAGAAATAACAGATTAAAGAGATTACTAGAACTTGGAGCTCCAGAAATAATCGTTAGAAATGAAAAGAGAATGCTTCAAGAATCAGTAGATGCTTTAATAGATAATGGAAGACGTGGAAGACCTGTTACAGGTGCTGGAAACAGACCACTTAAATCATTATCAGACATGTTAAAAGGTAAACAAGGTAGATTCAGACAAAACTTACTAGGAAAACGTGTTGACTATTCAGGACGTTCAGTTATAGTTGTTGGACCAGAACTTAAAATTTACCAATGTGGTGTCCCAAAAGAAATGGCAGTAGAATTATTCAAACCATTTGTAATGAAAGAATTAGTTAGCCGTGGAATAGCACACAACATAAAAAATGCAAAGAGAATGGTAGAAAGATTACGCCCAGAAGTTTGGGATATATTAGAGGATGTTATTAAAGACCACCCAGTATTATTAAACCGTGCTCCTACATTACACAGACTTGGTATTCAAGCATTTGAGCCAGTACTTGTTGAAGGTAGAGCAATAAAACTTCACCCATTAGTTTGTACAGCGTTCAATGCTGACTTCGATGGTGACCAGATGGCTATTCACTTACCATTATCACCAGAAGCACAAGCAGAAGCAAGATACTTAATGCTTTCAGAAAACAACTTGTTAAAACCACAAGATGGTAAGCCAGTAACAACTCCTACACAGGATATGATTCTAGGAAGTTACTTCTTAACAATGGATGTTGATGGAGAAAAAGGCGAAGGAACATACTTCTCATCTCCAGAAGAAGCAATAATGTCACTTGCAAACAACGATGTAACAATGCACTCTAAGATTTTCGTAAGAAGAACTAAGATTGTAGACGGTGTAGAAAAACATGCAAAAGTTGCTACAACACCAGGTAAGATAATATTCAATAGAGGAATTCCTCAAGATTTAGGATTTATTGATAGAAGTAAGCCAGAAAACGAATTTGAATATGAAATAAATGGAGTAGTATCAAAGAAAAACCTAGGAAAGATTATAGGAAAATGTATTTCTGTACATGGTCTAAGCAGAACAGCAGAATTACTAGACTATATTAAATCTACAGGTTACAAATATTCTACATTAGGTGCTGTAACAGTATCTATAGATGATGTTAAGGTACCACCACAGAAAAAGGAAATAATTGCAAAAGCTCAAGCAGATGTTGATAACATATTAAAACAATATGGACGTGGATTAATTACAGATGATGAGAGATACAGCGAAGTAATTAAGATTTGGGAAAAAGCTACTGATGATGTTAAAAACGCAATGAGAGACAACTTTAGTAAAGAAAACCCAATGTTCATGATGTCAGACTCTGGAGCCAGAGGTAACTTAGACCAGTTAAAGCAAATTGCTGGTATGCGTGGACTTATGGCTAGTACAACTGGTAAAACAGTTGAAATCCCAATCAAATCATCATTCAGAGAGGGACTTGACGCATTAGAGTACTTCATTTCTGCACACGGTGCTCGTAAAGGACTTTCAGATACAGCTTTAAGAACAGCAGACTCTGGATATTTAACAAGAAGATTGGTTGATGTATCACAAGACATAATCGTAAGAGAAGATGATTGTGGTTCAACAGATGGACTTGAAGTATATGATATAAAAGATGGAAACCAAGTAATCGAAAAAATGCAAGAAAGATTATTAGGTAGATATCCATTAGACGATATCAAAAATCCAACTACTGGAGAAATAATAGTAGACAAAAATACTCTAATTACAGAAGAATTAGCTGATAAGATAGTAGATGCAGGAATTACACATGTTAAAGTACGTAGTGTATTCGGATGTAGAACAGAACACGGAGTTTGTGCTAAGTGCTATGGTATGGGATTGGCATCTAGAAAAGAAGTTGATATAGGAGACACAGTTGGTATAATCGCAGCTCAATCAATTGGTGAGCCTGGTACACAGCTTACAATGCGTACTATTCACTCTGGTGGTGTTGCCGGTGTTGCCGACATTACACAAGGTCTTCCTAGAGTTGAGGAGCTTTTCGAAGCTCGTAAACCAAAGGGTGTTGCTATAATTACAGAAATCGCTGGAAAAGTTTCTATAAGAGACGAAAAGAAGAGAAAAGAAGTAACAGTAACATCAAACGACGATAGCAGAACATACTTAATACCTTTCGGATCTAAACTAAAAGTTAGAGAAGGAGATGTTCTAGAAGCCGGAGACCAAATAACAGAAGGTTCTAAAAACCCAGCAGAAGTACTTGCAATTAGTGGACCACAAGGTGTATTTGAATACATCATTGCCGAAGTTCAAAAGGTTTATAGAAACCAAGGTGTTGATATCAACGACAAGCACATCGAACTTATTGCAAGACAAATGTTAAAGAAAGTTAGAGTTGAAGACAATGGAGATACAGACATGTTTGCAGGTTCTTTAGTAGACATGTATGAATTCGAAGACAAGAACAAGTTAGCCGAAGAGCAAGGATTAAGACCTGCAACAGGTAAACGTGTATTACTTGGAATAACAAAAGCTTCACTTGCAACAGATAGTTTCTTATCTGCAGCATCATTCCAAGAGACAACAAGAGTATTAACAGAAGCTGCAATAAAAGGCAAAACAGACGAATTAATAGGATTAAAAGAAAATGTTATCATTGGTAAGTTAATCCCAGCCGGAACTGGTATGAAGAGATACAAGAAAATAAGAATAAACACAGAAGAACCAGAAAACACGGCAGTAAAAGTAGAAGCAGACGAAAAAACAAAAAATGCAGAAGAAATAGTAGATGATGAGAACTTAGAAAATATAGCAGACGATGTACTTGATGAAGAAAACGTAAAAGCAAATACAGAAAATGCCGAAGCAGAAAACACAGAAACATCAGAACACATTGATAATACAGATTCAGACGAAACATCAGAAAACTAAAATTTAACATAAAGTATGTAAAATACAAAAAATAAATCTCTTACAAATATATTTGTGGGAGATTTTTTTATATAATAGGAAAGTCATAAAATTTTCTTAATATATAAAACTATATTGTGCAGAAAATTTATGAAACAAATTTCTGCAAACGAAAAAAATACTAAGAATTTTAATTTTATGAGTATTATAAAAAGCAGATTTAAAACTTAAAGTTTTCAGTTATATTATTTCATATTATAAAATTATGTTACCACATATAGTATTCGTTAAAAATATGCAATATTAGTTTGAAAAAAATTGCAACCAATATACAATATTCGTTTGGAAAAACTGCAATATATACACAATATTCGTTTGGAAAAGTTGCAATATATACATAATATTCGTTTGAAAAACTTGCATTTACTTTTGACTAATGTTATAATTAATGCTAGAGGAGGAAGTTTGTATGTTAAAAAGAAAGATATATCAATCATTAATAGAATGGAAAAAACAGACTGAAAAGATGTGCCTTGTTGTAAAAGGTGCTAGACAAGTAGGTAAAACTTTTATTATAGATAAGTTTGCAAGAGAAAATTATGAAAATTATGTATATATAAATTTTGACGAAAATCCTGGGTATAAGGTAATTTTTGATGGTGATTTAGATGTAAATAATTTAATAAAACAAATATCTTTAAGAGTGCCAAATGTAAGCCTTGTACCGCATAAAACAATTATATTTTTAGATGAAATTCAAAATTGTCCAAATGCAAGAACTGCTCTCAAATTTTTAGCATTAGATAAAAGATTTGATGTGATTGCTTCAGGTTCTTTACTTGGCATTAATTATAAAGAGGTTGAATCATTTCCAGTAGGTTATACAGAACAATTAGAAATGTATTCATTGGATTTTGAAGAATTTTTGTGGGCTAATGGAATTGAAGAACAAAGTATATTAGATGTAAAAGAATTCTTTGATAAAAAAGAAGTTGTGCCTCAAGCAATGCATGAAAGAATGATGGAATTATTTAAAGAGTACATTGTAGTAGGCGGTATGCCTAGAGTTGTCAATGATTTTGTAAAAAATCATAATTTTGCAAATGTATTAAAAATTCAAAAAGCAATTATTAGTGATTATGAAGATGACATAGCTAAATACGCAGATGGTTCAGAAAAGGCTAAAGCAAGAGCTTGCTTCTTGTCTATACCAAAACATTTGTCAAAGGACTATAAAAAATTTAGATATAGTTTAGTTATGCCAAGTGGAAGTTCAAGAAAATATGCAGGAAGCCTTATGTGGCTATATGATGCTGGAATTATAAATTTCTGTCACAATCTTGAAATACCACAGTTGCCATTAGAGGGAAATTCAAAAAGCGATACGTTTAAAGTTTATATGAGAGATACAGGCCTCCTTGTTGCTATGCTTGATGAAGGAACACAGGAAGATATTATAGATGGCAATCTTGGGATATATAAAGGTGCAATATATGAAAACATAATAGGAGATATTCTGGCAAAAAAAGGAAAAAAATTATATTATTTTGAATATAATTCTACTTTAGAAGTTGATTTCTTTATTAGATACGAAAGAGTTATTACAGCCATAGAAGTAAAATCATCAGGAAACAGTAAATCAAAATCACTAGAAACTTTAATGGAAAAATATGGCGTAAAAAAAGGAATAAAACTTGCACCATCTAACTATGGGAAAAAAGGTGAAATTGATATTTTCCCAATTTATATGGCAATGTTTTTATAAAAAATGAAAATAATTATATTAATGAACTAAACTGTATTTAATAAAGTAAGAATGTTATAAAACAAATCTCTTACGAATATATTAAAATAATTAGTATATTTGTAGGAGATTTTTATGTTTATGATTAATAAAAAAAGAATAATTTTCCTAATAATAGCAACATTTTTGCCAATCAGCGTTTTTATGCTACAAACCGCAAGTAATTCAACCAATAATAAAACACTAGAAACAATGGCAACACCGGTAAGTAGCAAAACAATAGTTATAGATGCTGGGCATGGAGGCGAAGATGGAGGAGCCGTAAGTAATAATGGGGTTGCAGAAGCTGAAATTAATTTGAAAATTGCTTTGAAATTACAGCGATTATTAGAACAAAGCGGTTCTAGTGTTATTCTTACAAGGTCTGATAATAATGCAATTTATGACATAGATAAAAAAACACTTAGGGAAAAGAAAAATTCAGACATAAAGAACAGAGTAAAAATAGGAAATAATTCGTCAGCAGATATATTTGTTAGCATACATTTAAACAAAATACCAGAAAATCAGTATTATGGCTGGCAAACTTTTTTTAAAGATGGTAATGAAGATGGAAAGAGACTAGCCAATTGTATACAGAACAATCTAAATGAAACAATACAAAATGGAAATAAGAGAACGCCACTAAAAATTAACAACGTGTATATCATAAAACATGTAGAAATACCAACTGTTATTGTAGAATGTGGTTTTTTATCAAATCCTGAAGAGGAAAAACAATTACAACAAGAAGAATACCAAACTAAGCTTGCATGGGGAATATATAACGGAATAATGGAGTATTTCTAAAACAGAATTTAATTAATAAAGTGTAAAGATTGCATTATATAAATAATTAAAGAAAAACAGCTACTTCGGGGCATAAAATAACAAAGAACTTTAGAATAATCTGTAACAATTTATACAAATTTACGAAAAACGTTGAAATTTAATTATTCTTATGGTATTCTAAATTCAGAAAATAAAGGAAGGGGGATTTAGTTATGTACGATTCTTCATATGCAGATATGGCAACATTTGCTTCAGTAGCAACATTAGCATCTTTAATAAGCACATATAGCCTTATAATTTTAGCTTTTTATGTACTTATAATAGTTGCACAGTGGAAAATATTTACTAAAGCTGGTCAAGAGGGATGGAAAGCATTAATTCCAATTTATAATGTAGTTGTTTTATATAAAATAATAGGATTATCACCATGGTTACTATTATTATATTTATTATCAGTAGTACCAGTTGTTGGATGGATTATATCAATAGCCTTATCTATAGTTTCTACGGTAAAACTAGCAAAAGCCTTTAATCAATCTACAGCATTTATATTTGGACTTTTATTCTTAAGCCCAATATTCCAAATGATATTAGGATTTGGAAAAGCAGAATATGTTGGACCTGAAAACAATACAACAAACACATCAGTGCAATAAATCTTAAACTTTATGCATATGCTTAAATAGCTTATAAAGATGAGAATTTTAGCAAACTTATTTGCATATAAAAATTTATAAAACAGATTTTATGTACAAACAATTAAAAATGATAATATTAGATTAAAATTATCCACCTAAAATGGAAAAAATGTGTATAACATTTTTCATTAGGTGGATTTTTTGAATCTTCAAAACTATAATTCCCTAGCAAAGCTCGAAAAGTAAACAAAAAATGTAACACAAATGTAATAAAATAAAGTAAATTCAATATCCGTATGCGAATATGGTTTGAATGCTGAAATACCAACATTTTCCGCCTTGAAAGACTTTTAGTTATTTACTATAATATATATAAATATAAAAAGTATAAATGTATGAAATAAAAGAAATTTACAATTTTTAACCAAATTTGTACCAAGAAGGGAGAGCAAGAATAAAAATGAGAAGAAAGGGAGTAAGAATTCTAGCAATATTTATATTGATTTGCATTAATATTAGCATTTTTTCTAGAGTAAATGCTGATACTATTAATGTTGCGCTAGAGAGTGAAGAATATGCGATTTCACAAAAAAGCTTAACAATAAGCAGAATTATACCTAAAACAGATATTGAAGAATTCAAGCAACAATTTAATTTGGAGAAAGAAAAAGTTCATGTTTATGCCAAGAATGGTACTACTGAGATGAAAAATGGAGTTATTGGAACTGGAATGAAAATTCGTTTTGATAACATAGAGAATGAGTATACTGCATGTGTTATTGGAGATATAAATAGTGATGGAGAAATTTCTCAGTATGAAATAAGTAAAGCAATAAAACATGTTGTTGGACTTGAAGCTCACCAATTATCTGGGATAAATGCAACAGCAATAGATGTTGACGGAGACGGAGAGATTACACAAAAAGATGTTAGTATTTTAATAAAATATGTTGTTTATGGAAAATTGGATATTGATGGGAAAAAGACCCCAACAGCTCCAATTATAAGTGTTTTATCTGGAGAACAAGGAAAAAATAATTGGTATACTTCTGGTGTTGAATTGCAAATAAACAAACCTGAGAAATCTCCTGTAAAAATTGAATATATGGTATTAGAGATTACTGGAACAGAAAATATTCAAGAAACACAAATTGATGATGATAAAAAGATAACAATTCAACAAGATGGAACATATGAAGTAAAAGCTTATAGTGTTTCTGTAATTGGAACAAAATCTGAGATTGCAACATTGACTGTAAAAATTAATAAAACTCCACCAATAAATGCTGAAATAGTGGCAACACTTGGAAGTGAAGATGGAACAGAATACATATTTGGAGAAACAGCTAAACAAAATATATATGTTAAGGAAAGGGATAAAATTGGAAACAAAGTAACAATTGAAGCACAAGGGGCAAATGAGCTTAAAGCAGGAACAAGTTTACCGATTGTGTTGGAAAACGAGGGAAAAACAAAATTAATTGTTTCAACCGAGAATGAAGCAGGTTTAGTAACAAAAAGAGAATATACTGCCATTATAGATAAACAAATAAAAAGACCAGGAAGTTTAACTTTGAAATTAAACGATGCAAATGGAAATGAATATAAATCTAATACTTGGACAAACCAAAATGTTTATATGGAAGTTGTACAAGGTGGTCAAAATATAGTAACAACGTTTAAGGTTGATGGAACAGTAGCCATTGAAGAAAGGTCTGAACCACTAACAATTACTCAAGAAGGATTATACACAATTACGGTTATAAATAGAGATGATGTGGGAAATGAAAGTGAAACATCATTTAAAGTAAAAATTGATAAAACAGCTCCAGCTGCGCCAGTATTACAAATTGTAAAAGGCGAAAAAGACCAAGAAGATAATGAATGGTATAAGGGAGATGTAAATCTAAAAATAATAGAATCTACAGAAGATGAAGGTGGCTCAGGTGTTAGTCACGCAACATATGAAGTAAGTGGTACAGCAAATGTACCAGAAACTAGGACAAATGGACAAGAGATGTCGATTGTAAATGAAGGAATTTATACAATTACAATATATGAATATGATGTGGCAGGTAATAAATCAGAAGGAGCTACACAGGTTATAAAAATAGATAAAACGACTCCTCAAAATATAAAATTAGTGGCAAGTCAAATAACAGGAAAAACGTTCCACATACAAGCTTCATCAGAGGAGAATTTATCAGGAACAGCAAAATATCAATTATATATAGATGGAAAATTATATAAAGAGTTAAATTCTAGTGAAAATACTGCAGATTTTGATGTAATAGAACAAAGCTCAAAAACACATCAGGTATCTATAATTATTTATGATGTGGCAGGAAATGCAAATATAGAAACAATACAAGTTAATATGGGGCGTTTAAATACAAGCGAAATTGATCATATTGAATTTGAGATAAATAGTTTTACACGTACGAATAATGGAAGTACAGTTGCCAATGGTGCAGACTTCTTAATTTCAGATACAAGTTTGTCAGATGCCTCTAAATTCATACAAGTAAATTCTGCAACAACTAATGTAAAAGGAACTATAACTGGTGATATTAAATTAGTAAGAAAAGATGGAGAAGTTGTAAATGTATTGGAATACTTTCCAGAGGGATTAAAAATAGAAGTTTCTCAATATTCAAACGGAAGTGGAACTGTATGGCAACATAATGCAAACATAAATATGCTAAATACTACAAATTCTAACCAAGGAAAAGAAGAGGGGCAGTCATATAGTTCAACAGTGGATGTATCTAATAAACAGAATAATGATAACAAATTTGAAATATCTGATGAAAAACAAAAAGGAACAAAAACATATACAAGATTTATTATAAAAAGTGTTACTTTAAATGATAAAAATATACCATTTAGAATAACAAGTAATGTAATATAAAATTAATGAAAGGAGAAAGATATGAATAAACATAAGATATTATATAAATTAATAGCAATGTTTACAATTGTTATTCTCCTTAATGCTATTAATATTAACACGACTAAAGCCATAACTATGAATGCATATCCAATGACAGATTCAAACTTTAACATATGGGGCGACAGTGTTCAAACGACATTTAGTGATAAAGGATATTTTTCGGTATTAAATGTTAATGGAACTGAAGCTAATATAAAAAATTGCTCTGGTTCATTAAATGGAGTAAGTGTTCAAACAAAACTATCATATATAAGTAATGGAAATTATGTAAAAATCTCATTTGAAGCAACAAATACATCTGGTTCAACTAAAACAATAGGAATTGCAACATATGCAGATATTCAAATTGCGGACAATGACTATGCGCCAATTACTAATTTAAGTGGTAATAGAGGTTTTACAATGACTGATGGGACAAAATACACTTTTACTTTTCTTGGCAGAAATTCATATGGTGTAACAGATGTTGATACATACTGGTTTGGACAGTTTCAATTAAGAGAAGAAAATAAATGGAATAATTCACAGACTTTTGATTATGGAAGTGAGTCTAGTAGAAAAGGAGATTCAGGAATGGCCTTTTCTTGGAAAAATAGGACTATCCAAAACGGAGAAAAACTTATTTTTTCAGTAGCTATTGGTATTGGAACGTTAAATACACCACCTACAATAAGAGTAACTAGTCAATTAAAAAATAGTTATTATCAAGGGGAAGTAGTTGATGTACAAGGCTATGTCAACGACGTTGATAATGGAGACATTGTAACAGTAAAATATGCCATAGATGGTGGAGAGGAAATGGTTATTGCCAATAATCTGAGACCAAATGGTAGTGAAAAATATTTTCATACATCATTTTCTATTCCAAATAATATATCGAATGGAAAGCATTTCTTTCAGGTATGGGCAGCAGATAGCTGCGGTAATATGTCAGTACCAGTAACTGTATATTTCAATGTTAATAAAGATGTAACGGCACCTACAGGTACACATTCAATAAATCCTACTAATTGGACTAATGGAGATGTAACTATTACATTAAATACGACTGATGATATGAGTGGTGTGAAAAGGATTAAAAAGCCAGATGGAAGTTATATTTATAGTGTATCAACTATATATGTAGTACCAGCTAATGGCTCATATACATTTGTATTAGAAGATAATGTTGGAAATACAAGAAATTATACTGTAACAATAAATAATATAGACAAAACAGCACCAACAGGAAGTTTGAGTCATAGCCCAACAAATTGGGTAAACACAGATGTAAAAATACATTGGAGTGTAGCAGATGCAAATAGTGGATTTAAACAAATAAAGTTGCCAGATGGAACAATAAAAACAACAGCAACAGGAGATTACACAGTATCACAAAATGGAACATATACATTTGTAGTATATGATGTAGCAGGAAATACATTAACATTACAAGAAACAGTAACAAATATTGATAAAACACCGCCAACGGGAAGCTTGAACCATAATCCAACTGACTGGGTAATAGACTATGTAAAAATACATTGGACTGCATCGGACTCACAAAGTGGATTTAACAGAGTTGTATTGCCAGATGGTACATCAACTACAAATGCGAGTGGAGATTTCACTGTTACAGATAATGGAACATATACATTTACATTATATGATAATGTTGGAAATAGCAGAATTTTAACAGAAAATATAAATAATATTGACAAAATAATGCCAGAAGGAGTATTATCATTACAGGAAAATAGACTTACAGATGAAAAAATAAAAATTTCTTGGAAAGCATTTGATCTACAGAGTGGATTTTCAAAAATATTATTGCCAGACTCAACATTTTCAACAAATGCAACAGGAGAATTTACTGTTTCACAAATGGGAGATTATTCATTTGTTATTTATGACAGAGTTGGAAACACGAGAGAACTTAGTATAAATGTAAGTAATGTGGATATGATAAAGCCAATTTTAGAAGTAACTCAAGATACTGATAAATGGACAAATGGAGAAATTACATTAAATTGGAAAGCCGATGATTATCAAAGTGGATTGCAAAATGTAATTTTACCAAGTTCTGAAAACGTAACAGATAAACAAGGCAGTTATATAGTAACTGAAAATGGAAATTATATATTTTTAGCATATGATAAAATAGGGAATGGAATTTTAGTAGAACACCAAGTTACAAATATAGATAAAATTAATCCAAATTTAGACTTAACAGTTGACTCAGCAGATGACGGAGGAATACAGATTTCATGGGTATCTTCTGATGAACAGAGTGGAATTTCGAATATTACATTACCAGATGGCAAGAGGGTTACAAACTCGAGTGGAAGCATAGAAATATATGAAAACGGAGTTTACAGCTTTATTGCATATGATAATGCAGGAAATGCAACAGTAAAAGATGTAACTATAGATAGCATAAATAATGGAAGCGAAATAAAACTTGTATTGTACAAAGAAGCCATAGACTCTACACATTGGAGAATAAAATGGCAAATTACAGAAGGCAAAGGTAAATTTGCATACATAGTACTTCCAAATGGTACATTTAGTTATGAGCCGGAAGGAAGCCATATTGTAACAGGTGGAAATGCTGAATACACATTTTTAGCATATGATAAAAAAGGCAATGAGAATATTGGAACAATAGCTGTAAGTTATTAAATAAATTTGCCTAAAAGGAGGAATAAAAGAAAAAATGCGTAAATCTAAAATTATTTTAAGCTTATTAATTATATCATTATTAACCAGCAAGACATGGGCTGTTAAAGCTGCAACATCTGGTACAGACGAGAATGAAATAAATACTAAAATTTCTACTCAAGCAGATGAGCAAGCAGGAGAAACAGATACTACTGAAAGAAGTTTAGTATTTACACCAACACCTAGTTCTACAAAATTAAATGAAGGTGAAGAAATTACTATTACACTTGAGTTATCAGATATAAAAATGGGACAAGATGGAATAAATACATTTGGTGGAAAACTTGAATATGATGAAAATGTATTTGAAAAAGTTACATCAGATGATATATCTTCACAAAACAACTGGTCAATAGCTTATAATGATGAAGAAACAGCAAAAAAAGGAACATTTTTAGCAACAATAAATACTGGAACAAGCAAAAATCAAGTAATAGGAATTATCAAATTAAAAGTAAAAACAAACTTAAAAAGTCAAGATACAGAAATTAAATTTACAAGCTTATCATCTGTTGCAGAAGATACTGTAAAATTAGATGATCAAACATTAAAATTTTCTGTAACTGGTACAGTAGTTCCAGACGATGACAAAAAGGATGACGACAAGAAGGATGATGACAACAAAAAAGACGACAAAAATAACACAGTAGAAAATACAATCGTAATTGGAAATGTTACTAATGACATAGAAGTAGTTGAAAATACTATAACAGTAGACAATACACAAAGTAATACAAAATTACCTCAAACAGGAGAATTAGATGTAGCAATAGCAGTGCTTGCACTTGCATTAATTGCAGTAGTATCGTATATACAAATAAAGAGAAATAGAGATTTATAGTAAAAATAGAATAAACTATCCACTTTTTGGAGAAAATATGTGTAAAACATATTCCAAGGAGTGGATTTTTTTGAAGGAAAAAAAGAAATTAAATATTAAAGGAACCGTTTTAGATAGATACCAACTGGAGCAATATTTAGAAAAAATTGCTTCTGACCATATTTTAACCGAAAAATCGGCGAAGGATACGTATCCAATTCCAAGACTTAAAGAAAATTTTTTTGTTATTAAAGAAATTTATAAATTATTGAATGAACAAATAAAGCAGGGAATACCAATACATCCAGCAGGAGAGTGGATTCTAGATAATTTATATGTAATAGAAGAAATTGTAAAAAATATAAGTAAAGAGTTAACGTTAAAGAAATATACAGACTTTCTGGGACTTGCAAATGGCAGGTTCAAAGGCTTTGCACGTGTTTATGTGCTTGCAACAGAAATGGTAGCTTATACTGATGGTAAGATAAATTCAGAAAATTTAGAATATATGTTACAAGCATACCAAACTAAAAAAACTCTAAGCATGAATGAAATCTGGAATATTGGATTGTTCATTCAGATTGCATTAATAGAAAATATAAGAGAAATTTGTGAAACAATTTACATGTCTCAAATGCAAAAGAGCAGAGTAGAAGAGATTATATGCAAGTATTTTGGAGAGGAAAAGAAAAAAAGCAGAACTGTAATATTACCTAAAATTATGCTTATAGAGAATGGGCAAGTAAAAAATGCGTTCATAGAGTATATGTCATATAGACTAAAAAAGATGGGAAGCAAGGCATATGCGTATCTAAATATTTTGGAAGACGAAGTTGCAAAAACAGGTAGCGATATCTACGAGGTTGTAAAAAAAGAGCATTTTGATATTGCAGTAAAGAAAGTATCTGTTGGAAATTGTATATTGACTCTTAAGGCAATTTCGAGAATTAATTTCTTGGAAATATTCGAAAAGATAAATAGGGTAGAGGATATTCTAAAACAAGACCCAGCAAAGCAGTATGAGAAAATGGATAGTACTACTAAAAGCTATTACAGAAATGCAATACAGGAGATTTCTAAAAAGACTAAAATTTCAGAAATTTATATTGCAAAAAAGTGCTTAGAGCTAAGTTCGCAGGCTAGTGAGAAACCAGAAGCAAACGAAAAGAGCATGCATATTGGGTTTTACTTAATTTCTGATGGAAAAGAAACTTTATTGAATAGCCTGCTAGAAAAGAAGATTACACTAAAATCAAATGAAGAAAAGGCAAAAATCTATATAGAAACAGTATGGGGAGTTTCTTTGCTGTTGACACTTATTTTGAGCATTAATTTTTATTATATGTTATGGTACAAGAGCTTTGGAGACGTTGCTCGTAATTTTATAGGAAATATTCCAATATTAGTTAAAGTATTACTTTCAATAATTCTAGCGTTGGTTTCAATATTGCCAATAGAAAATATTGTTTCTAAGATTATTCAATATGTGCTAAGTAAAGTGATAAAACCAAAGCTTATTCCGAAAATTGATTTTCAAAACGGAATTCCAGAGAATTGTAGCACAATGGTGGTAATTCCTACGATAGTAAAGAGCAAAGAAAAAGTTAAAGAATTAATGAGAAAATTAGAGGTTTATTATATTGCAAACAAGAGCAAAAATTTGTACTTTACTTTGCTGGGAGACTGTAGTTCTGGAAACAAGGAAATAGAAGAGTTTGATGAAGAAGTTATAAGAGAAGGAATAGAGCAATCAAAAAGGCTAAACGAAAAATATGGTAACATTTTCAATTTTGTATATAGAAAAAGAATTTGGAATTCTAATGAAGAGTGTTACATGGGATGGGAGCGTAAGAGAGGCTTATTAAATCAATTAAATGAATATCTGCTCGGGAATATTGCAAATCCTTTTAGGGCTAATACAATAGATATCTCACAAATAAAAAAAGTAAAATACATTATAACATTGGACTCAGATACTGATTTAACATTGAAATCTGGATTAGAGCTTGTTGGAGCAATGGCTCATATTTTAAATAAACCAGAAGTAAACGAGAGAGGAGATCTAGTAATTTCAGGGCATGCACTAATGCAACCACGTGTTGGAGTTGGACTAGTAGAGAGCAGAAAGAGCATATTTACTCAAGTATATGCTGGCGAAGGCGGGACAGATTCATATACAAATGTAATTTCAAATTTGTATCAAGACAATTTTGATGAAGGAATTTTTACTGGAAAAGGAATTTACGATTTATCTATATTTTCGAAAGTGCTTGCAAATGAGATTAAAGAAAACACGGTTTTGAGCCACGACTTATTAGAAGGAAGCTATTTAAGATGCGCACTAACATCAGACATAATGCTTATGGATGGCTATCCATCAAGCTATATAAGTTTTAGAACGAGGCTATATAGATGGATTAGAGGCGACTATCAAATATTACCATGGCTTGGAAAAACAATAGAAAATAAAAAAGGTGAGACAAAACAAAATCCATTAAAATTGCTTAGTAAATATAAAATATTTAGCAATATAGTAAGAAGTAAACAAGAAAGTAGTGTACTAGCAATGCTAGTATTTTCGGCGGTTATAGCAACTGTATTAAAAATAAACATGTGTGGAATAATTGTGCTTGCACTGATATCTTCTCTAATTCCAACTATACTAGATATTATAAATGGCATCATTAGTAAAAAAGATGGAAACATTAAGACTAAAAGGTTTGTGAAAACAATAGATGGTTTAAAGGCTAGTGTCTATAGAGGAATTTTAGATATTGGGTTAATTCCTGACAAGGCATGGATAACCACAAAGGCAGAAATCAAAACAATATACAGAATGACTAAAAGCAAGAAACATCTTTTGGAGTGGATTACGTCAGAAGAAGCTGAACGAACGGCTAAAACAGACGTATTTTCATATTACAAGAATATGAGTGCAAACACTCTGACTGGAATATTAGGAATTGCTGTTGCAATATTAGTACAAAGCTTAAATGTTGGCATTGCAAATTTGGCGCTAATAATAGGTTTGTATTGGCTTTTAACTCCAGCTTTAATGTGTAAAATTAGCAAGGCAAATAAAGAAATAAAAGCTGTAGAAAAGATAGATGAAAGCGAAAAAAAATATTTGCAAGAAGTTGCATATAGAACATGGCTATATTTTAAGGAAAACCTAACACAAAAGTCAAACTTTTTGCCACCAGACAATTATCAAGAAGATAGAAAACCAAAAGTGGTAATGAGAACATCTTCAACCAATATCGGGCTTGCACTGCTTGCTGTAATGGCTTCATACGACTTAAAGTTTGAAAATTTAGAGGACACACTAAATTTATTATATAAAATGCTAGAAACAATTAGCGGACTCACAAAATGGAATGGACATTTGTACAACTGGTACAATATAGAAACATTAGAGCCACTAATTCCAAAGTATGTTTCGTCTGTTGATAGTGGAAATTTTGTAGGATATTTGTATGTTTTAAAGCAGTTTTTAATAGAAAAAAGAGAGAATAAGAATGATGAAATATATCAGAATTTAAGTAGTGAAGAAAAAGAACAAAATGTACAAATAACGCCTGATGTGCTAAATAAGATAGATTTCATGATTAATGTTACAGACTCGCTCATAAATAACACAGATTTTTCAAAGTTGTATGATAGTGAGAATAGGCTATTTTCGATAGGTTTCAATGTAGAGGAAAATAAACTAACAGACTCATATTACGACTTACTTGCATCTGAGGCAAGACAGACAAGTTTAGTTGCTATTGCTAAAAAAGATATTACTGAGAAGCATTGGTATAATTTAAGCAGAACTCTTACGACTCTAAATAATTACAAAGGGCTTATCTCATGGTCTGGAACTTCGTTTGAGTATTTGATGCCTACAATAAACATCGAGCAATACCCGGGCAGTATTTTAGATGAGTCTTGTAAATTTATGATAATGAGTCAGCTGGAATACGCAAGAAAATTGGGAATTCCATGGGGAATTTCTGAGGCTGCCTTTAATCTAAAAGACTTAAATAATAATTATCAATACAAGGCGTTTGGAATACCTTGGCTGGGGTTAAAAAGAGGACTTTCAGACGAGATTGTAACGTCCTCATATGGTTCAATTTTGGCTATTGATGAAGAACCTAAATTAGTAATAGAAAATCTAAAAAATCTAAGTGAAAAGGGAATGTACAATAAGTATGGCTTCTATGAGTCGATAGATTTTACACCCGGCAGGGCGAAAAACGGCTATACACCTGTAAAAACGTATATGGCACATCATCAAGGATTAATTTTGCTTTCAATAGACAATTTATTAAACAATGGTGTAATAAAAAAGAGGTTTAAGCAAAATCCGGAAATTGAGGCTGTCGACATCTTATTGCAAGAAAAAATGCCAGAAAATATGATAACTACAAAAGAAGAAAAAGAGAAAATTGAGAAGATAAAATATGTAGATTACGAGGATTACACTCAAAGAAAATACAGCAAAATAAACGAAAATTTGAATGTTTCTAATGTTATTGCAAACGACAACTATACAATCGTGCTTGACCAATATGGCAATGGTTATAGTAAATATGGAGATTTGCAGGTTAATAGATATAAGGAAACTGATGAGGCTGAGCAGGGAATAAAATTTTATATTAAGAATATACGTAATAAAAACATTTGGACGAATACGTATTCAAAAAATCTGCGAATACCTGATAAATACGATATAATTTTCTCTCCTGAAGCTAACAAAATAGTAAGAAATGATGAAAATATTCGAACTGTTACAAAAATAATAGTAGATACAGATGACCCAGTCGAAATAAGAAGGCTGGAACTGAAAAATAATGGTGTGTCTGAAGAAGTACTAGAAATAACGGCACTTTTAGAACCAGTATTATCAAATGCAATGCAGGACTTTGCGCACAAGGCCTTCAATAATTTATTTGTTTCGTTTGAGTATATAGACTCAATAAACACAATAGTCGTGAAGAGAAAAGCACACACTAACGGTGAAAAAGATGCATATATGGCAGTAAATCTATTTAGCCAGTCGAATGAGTTGGGAGATGTGGAGTTTGAAATTGACAAAGAAAAATTGTGGGGCAGATGTAATTACAAAATTCCACGTGAAGTAGAAAATTCGATTCCATTTAGTAAGAAAATAGGATATACCACAGACCCAATAATTGCATTAAAGAAAACTGTTGATATAAAACCAGAAGAAACAGCAATATTTGACCTAATAGTTTCGGTTGGATATGATAAAGAGCAAGTAATAAAAAACATGGCAAAATTCATGAACAACGAAAATACGAAACGTACCTTCGAACTGTTAAAAGCAAAGAGTGAGGCGGAGAATAGATATCTAGGCATAAAGGGCAAAGACATAGAAGTATATCAGAAAATGCTTTCATATTTGCTGTTTACACCAAAAGTTTCTATAAAAGCCTCGTATGATAGACAATGTCCAGTATCTGAACTATGGAAATATGGAATATCTGGAGACTTGCCAATATTAATGGTAAAAATAAAAGACATAAACGATATTGATATAATTCAAGAGGTTTTAAGTGCTTATGAATTCTTTAGGGTAAAAAATATCAAAGTGGATTTAGTAATATTAAATGAGGAAAAAGAGTCGTACGAAAACTATGTAAAAGACGCTATACAAAGGGCTATTTTTAATAGAAATTTAGCATATTTGCTTAATATTCCAGCTGGAATTTTCTGCTTGGAAAATATAGAGAAGAAAGACAAAAAATTGCTAGAAGAGCGTGCAAACTTAGTAATAAACGCTTATTACAGCTCTCTAGCACTTCAAATGGAAGACATAGAAAGCAAGATGCTAGACAATGTTAAAGAAACTGTTTTTGATGCAAAACAAAATAATTTTATAGAAGTAAATGAAGAGAAAGAAAACTTTATGGAAGAAGCTTCTTTAAAATATTTTAACGAATATGGCGGATTTTCTAAAGATGGCAAGGAATATTTAATTTGCATTAATAAAACCCGTAAGCTACCGACGGTATGGAGCCATGTTTTAGCCAATAAAACCTTTGGAACATTAACAACAGAAAACATGGGAGGATATACTTGGTACAAGAACAGTAGACTAAACAGAATTACAGCATGGTCGAATGACCAAGTGCTAGACACTCCATCAGAGATAATATATGCAAAAGACATGGATACAGGCAGAAAGTGGTCGCTGGGATTTAATCCTATGCCAGACAATAACGATTATTTTGTAGTGTATGGCTTTGGTTATGCAAAATATGTTCATAGTTCTTCGAGAATAAGGCAGACTGTTGATATGTTCGTGCCAGAAAGCGACAATATTAAGGTAAATTTAATAACATTAGAAAACAAAAATCCTCAGCGTAAAAATCTAAAATTAATTTATTATATAAAACCTGTCTTAGGTGAGGACGAAATAAAGAGCAATGGATATCTACAGTTAGAAATTAATAATGCGTCAAACATTATGCTAGTAAAAAATCTATCAGATGAAAAAAATAACAATCAGATATTTATTGGATGTAGTGAGAAAATAAGCTCATACACTGGAAGCAAAACATCATTTTTGAAAAATTCGACATTAGAAAATCCAGTTGGATTAGACGAACTTGCTTTAAATAGAGAGAATTCATTTGGAGAAGATGGAATAGTCGCAATTCAAATAAATGTAACAATAGAAGCATATTCAACAAAGGAAATAGTATTTACTTTGGGAGATGCGTCAAACAAAGAAGAATATCAAGATTTGGCATATAAGTATTCAAATGTAAATAACTGCAAAAATGAATATATAAATATAAGAAGACATTGGGAACAGCTAGTAAACAAATTGCAAATAAACACGCCAATGGAATCTACAAATATATTGTTAAATGGTTGGTTAATATACCAAACAATAAGTTCTAGAATGTATGGCAAGACTGGGTTCTATCAATCTGGTGGTGCATATGGTTTCAGAGACCAGCTACAAGATTGTATGCTTATAAAATATGTAGAACCAAACATCGCAAGAGAACAAATATTACGAAATTGCAGACATCAATTTATTGAAGGAGATGTTGAACACTGGTGGCACGAAGAAACTGATAAGGGAATACGAACCAGAATCTCGGATGACTTGTTGTGGCTTCCATACGTAGTCGCAGACTACATTTCCTATACAGGAGATTATGAAATTTTAGAAGAAAACCCGTCGTACAAAGACGGACTACAATTATCCGAAAACGAAAATGAAAGGTATGATTTATACAAAGACGCAGACTTTAAAGAAAGTGTATACAAACACTGCATAAGAGCAATAGAAAAGGCAATTGGAATAGAAGATAATGAAGTTGAAAAAATAAAAGTAGGAAAATATGAACAAAATACAGAACAGAATAAAGGAGAAACGGACAATCTTGGAAAAGAAGGATTAAATCAAACTGGAATAGGAAATTTTGGAGAACATGGTCTGCCAAAAATCGGAACAGGGGACTGGAACGATGGAATGAGCAATGTTGGAGCAAAAGGTAAAGGTGAGAGTGTATGGCTTGGTTTCTTCATGTATGCTGTGTTAAAAGAATTTATTCCTATTTGTGAAAGAATGGGAAATTTCGAGAAGAAAGAAAAATATCAGTTTATAATGGAAGAGCTAAAAAGAGCATTAAATAACAATGCATGGGATGGTAGATGGTATAAAAGAGCCTTTACAGATGATGGAGATGCACTCGGAAGTTTGCAAAACGAAGAATGCAAAATAGATAGCATATCACAAAGTTGGGCAACAATTTCTGGAGCAGGTAACAATGATAAAAAATATATAGCAATGGAAAGCCTAGAAAACCATTTAGTAGATAAAGAAATAGGAATAATAAAATTGTTAGACCCACCATTCGAAAAAAGCAAGTTAGAACCTGGATATATAAAGGCATATTTGCCGGGAACAAGAGAAAATGGAGGACAATACACTCATGCTGCAACTTGGACGATAATTGCTCAAACCATGCTGAACTTAAATGACAAAGCATATGAAAACTTTAGAATGATAAACCCAATAGAACATGCTCGTACCAAAGACGAAAGTAGTAAATACAAAGTAGAACCATATGTAATAGCAGCAGACGTGTATGGACAAGGAAACCTAGCTGGCCGTGGAGGTTGGACTTGGTATACAGGTTCAAGCAGTTGGATGTATATAGCAGGAATAAAATATATTTTAGGATTAAATATAGAAAACGGATATCTAAAAATAGAACCACACATACCACAAAATTGGGACAATTACGAAATAAAATATAAATACAAAAACAGTGTATTAAATATAAAAGTAGCACGTGGAAACATTATTTTAGGTCTAAATAAAAACAGCGAAAAAACAGGAGAAAATACTGCCAACATCACAAGCATAAGCAATACAACTATTGTAAAACAAATGATATGTAATGGAGAAGAAATACCAGAAAAACAAATTAAAATAGGAGAAAATGGAGTATACAATATAGAAGTAATAATATAAACTTTCGCCCAATAGGGACGCCCCCCTTTTTGGGCGAAAATACATAATTATAAGCAAATCAATAGTCAAAATTATTTATGAAACTTAAATGTAATAATCTAGTAATAATATTGAAAAAAAGCTTTGACATATATGCGAGGTAGAGTTATAATAAGGGCAAAGATTTTGAACGGAAATGGTAGCTGAAAAATTATTGTTATACCATAGAAAGGATAAACATATGGAAAAAAGAGAATTAACATTAAACATTAGAGAAACAAATGAGCAAGCAAGAAGAAGAGTCTATAAAAGCAAACAATTAGAAAAAAAGAGAAGACAATTAGGGCTTAGAATTGCATCAATAGGACTTGCAGCAGGAATTATTGGTGGACCAATAATTTCAAATATGGTTAAAGATATTAAAAATACACATGACATTAAAGAAGCTATACAGATAGTAGCAGATTCAGAAGAATACTTAGCAGGTATAAAATCGAACCCATTAATGAGTCAAGTAGTATCTATAGAGGATTTTGATAGATTAGAAGAATTAACAAATGCTATCGACATGTATAGTAAATTAAAAAACAAACCTGATAAAACATTTAATGAACAAGAAGCTTATTTAGAAGCATGCAATACAATTGGAAACGCAAAACAGTTGGTATCAGATAACTATAACGCAATTATTAAAAAGAAAATTGCAGAGGCATATGGTATAAGAGATCCACATCAAGTTAGCAAAATTGGTATATATTCTTATGAAGAAGTACAAGGACAAGACCTTTATATTATTACAGAAGTGAATCTGCCAGACGGAAGAAAAATAATAAATGCTAGTGCAACATTGCCAGATAATAAGATAGATGGAAAATTGATTAAGCAAATAGAAAAGGCACATGAACTTGATGAATATCATTTCTCGAAAGATGATCAATCGACAAAGGCATTAGATAAGATTATTGAGAATTTTGCAGATGCACAAGCTTTTGATGCAAACTATAAACTTGTGACCGAAAAAGATGGAGAAAAAATCAAAATGCAAGAAATAGAGCGTTCAAAATCACAAGAAAGAGACGATAGATAAAACGAAAATAAAAAGAAGGAGTGTGCTTCTATGAAAGAAGAATTAGATCCAAACAAAAAAACAATATTAGTTGTTGACGATGAAAAGCCAATAATAGACATTTTGGTATATAATTTAAAAAAAGAGGGGTATAACACATTAGAAGCCACTGATGGCGAAATGGGCATAAATGTGGCACTAGAAGCAAGACCAGATTTAATATTGTTAGATGTAATGCTTCCAAAAGTAGATGGATTAACTGTTTGCAATAGGGTAAAGCAAGTATACAATGTTCCAATATTAATGATTTCTGCCAGAGATGAAGAAGTTGATAAAATTGTAGGACTTGAACTAGGTGCAGACGACTATATTACGAAACCTTTTAGTGTAAGAGAATTGATGGCGAGAGTAAAAGCCAACTTAAGAAAAAATGATGATGAAAATAATGCTAAAGAGAAAAAGAAGGACACAAAAATTGTTGTAGGAGACCTAGAACTTGACTTAGAAAAGGTTGAAGTTAAAGTAAAAGGAGAAGTTAAGCCACTTACACCAAAGGAATTTGAGCTTGTTAAATTCTTAGCAATGCAACCTGGAGTTCCTGTTACAAGAGAAGTTCTACTTGAAAAAGTATGGAATTACGAGTACTATGGAGACATAAGAACTGTAGACGTAACTGTTTGTAGAATTAGAGAAAAACTAGGAGACAGCACAAAGAATTCAAAAATTATTATTAATAAAAGAGGGATTGGATACTATCTAGCCTCTAAATAAAAGGAATTAATGATGAAAAAATTACAAAATAAAATATTATTGATATTCTTTATAATAGGAACAATTATAATAATTGGAATGGGCGCTTTTTTTGCTGGGATAGTAGGTGAAACTCAAGATTTTATAGGAACTTCGGAATATGTAACTTCTCAAGATTTAATAAATATTACGGATACTCAAATGAACCAAGCAAAAATACTAATATTAGGAACAATATTAGTATTTTCTTGCATTGTAATTGTTGTTGGAATATTTATTTCAGAGGCTATTGTAAAGCCGTTAAATAAGATGATAATAAATGCTCAAAAACTGGCAAATGGTGAGAGTGTTGAACTTATAGAGTTAAACCCTAAGAAAAGAAGAAAAAAGAAAACAGAATTAGATTCTATTATAAATATAATTAGTGTTATGAATGTGGAAATGAACCAAAAATTGAATGAGGTAAATAGACAAAAAAGAGAAATTGAAGCTATTTTATTACACATGAATGATGGCATAGTGGCCTTTGATGAAAAAGGTAATATTATGCATATAAATCCAGCTGCTAAGGCACTTCTAAAAATTGATAAAGAATCAAATTTTGAAGAAATTTTTAGCAGATTTGATGCAAATATAAAAATGGATGCAATTTTGTACTTGGATAATACTGCTGAAGAGAAAATAGTAATTGGAGATAAAACTATAAACGTTTTCTTAGCATCATACAAAGATGAAAATGATTTATCATCTGGAATAATTGCTGTTATTCAAAATATTACAGAGCATGTTAAGCTAGATGATATGAGAAAAGAATTTGTTGCAGATGTATCTCATGAATTAAAAACACCTATCACATCGATAATTGGTTATGCAGACACATTACAAGACGGAGATTACGACAAAGAAACACAGCAAAGATTTTTATCTGTAATTTCGTCTGAAGGCAGAAGAATGGCAGATTTGGTAAGCGACCTACTAACACTTTCAAGATATGATACAAACAGAATGACAAGAGAGGTTACAACCTTTGACTTAGGTGAGATAGCAAAAAAATGCCAAGAAAAACTAGCAATAGAAATAGAAAAGAAAAAACAAAATGTTGAATGTTACGTTACAGCCGATGTTCCACCAATAGAAGCAGACAAGAATGGAATAGAAAGAGTAATCTTAAACGCATTATCTAACGCTGTGAAATATACGCAAGAAGAAGGAATTATCAAAATTTATGTTGGTTTTGTATACAATGATGCCTACATAAAAGTAATAGACAATGGAATTGGAATTCCAAAAGAAGATTTAGCAAGAGTGTTCGAACGTTTCTACAGGGTAGATAAGGCTCGTTCAAGAGAAATGGGTGGAACAGGACTAGGTCTATCAATAGCAAAAGAGATAATAGAACAAAACAATGGAAGTATAGACATTAAGAGTGAATTGGGAAAAGGAACAGAAGTAGTAATTAGAATTCCAGCTGTAAAGAAAGGAACAGAAAATGAGTGATAAATTAAAAAATATATTAGAATGGATTGAATGCATAGTAATAGCAATTGTACTTGCATTATTAATAAGATATTATGTTGGAACTCCAACAGTAGTTCAGATGGACTCAATGTATCCTACATTAAAGCAAGGGGAAAGGTTAGTACTAAACAGAATACCAAGAACAAGAAAGCAACTTCCTAAAAGAGGAGATATAATTACATTTGAACAACCAAGCGTTACATACATTGGAGAAGATAAAGTAGATTTAAGTAATCCAGTTGCAATATATGATAAAGTGCCAACAAATATATTTTCTAAGTTCGCCTATTATGTGTTAGAATGGGGAAAGACGAGCTATATAAAAAGAGTTATAGGCTTGCCAGGTGAGCATGTACAAATAATGGACGGAAAAGTATATATTAATGGTGAAGAACTAGACGAATCTGCTTACTTAAATTCAAATGTGAAAACTGAAGCTTATGGTGGAATGTTTACAGATATAGTAGTTCCAGAAGGTTACGTATTTGCGATGGGAGATAATAGAAGCGTTTCGGCAGATTGCAGAAGATTTGGTTGTATTCCATTAGAAAAAATAGAAGGAAAAGTTACTATAAGATTTTGGCCATTAAATAAATTTGGAACTATAAAAAAAGCTGAATAGGAGATAAAAACTTGAGTTTTGAAAATATTATTGGAAATAAAAAGATAAAATCAGAATTTATAGATAATGTAAAAAATAATACATTATCGCACAGCTATTTATTTGTAGGGCAAGAAGGAATAGGAAAAAAGTTATTTGCAAAAGAACTTGCTAAAATGGCTTTATGCTTGAACAATAAAACTGAAAATGATAATTGTAGCTCGTGTGTAAAATTTGATTCAGGAAACAATCCAGACTTTGTTTTGATAGAGCCTGATGGGAATTCTATCAAAATAGCACAGATAAGAGAGATGCAAGAAAATGTATATACAAAACCAATTGTGTCGAGAAAAAAAGTATTTATAATAAATGATAGTGATAAAATGACAGAAGAGGCTCAAAATAGCCTATTAAAAACGTTAGAAGAGCCACCTGAATACATAATGATAATCTTAATAACGGCAAACGAAAATAAATTGTTAAACACAATAAAATCTAGATGCTTAAAAATAAGTTTTAATAATCTTGAAACTAGTGATTTAATCTCATACATAAATAGTGTACAAGGAATGCAAGTGCCAAGTGAAAATTTGCTAAAAATGTGCAATGGAAGCATTGGAAAGCTAATGAAGGTAAATGAAAATTTAGAAGAATACAATGCAGTAGAAAGTACAACTAACAATTTTCTAAATGGGAAAATACCAAATGTAGTAAAAATGTTAAGCCAATTCGAAATACTATATAAATCAAAAGAGATTATAAACGATTTACTGGATTATATGATAGTAATAATTTATGAATATATCAACAAAAGTAAAGATTATAGAGCAAAATTTTTGAATTTAATAGCAATAATAGAAGACACCAAAAATAGAATAGTTTTGAATAATAATTATGATATGTGTATAGACAATTTATTATTGAAAATGTGGGAGGAAACGGTTGAAAAATAATTTAATTATTTTCAACTAAATTTAAGAAAGGGGACTATAGATGAAAACAATAGTTGGAGTTAGATTCAGAAAGCCTGGTAAAGTTTATTTCTTTGATCCAGGATACATACAATTAAACTTAAAAGATAAAGTCGTGGTTGAAACTACAATGGGAGAAGACGTAGGAGAAGTTGTAATAAATAAAAGACAGATTCCAGACGATAAAGTTTCAACAGAACTAAAAAGAATAGTAAGACTTGCAAATAATAGAGATTTAAAAAGAGTAGAAGACAACAAAATAAAAGAGCAAAAAGCAATGAAGGTGTGCAAAGAAAAAATAAAAAAACACAAATTAGACATGAACTTAGTAGACGTAGAATATAAGTTTGACAATAGTAAAATAATATTCTATTTTACAGCTGATGGACGTGTGGACTTTAGAGAGCTTGTAAAAGATTTAGCAGCTATCTACAAAACAAGAATAGAGCTAAGACAAATAGGTGTTAGAGATGAAGTTAGAAAAATAGGTGGAAATGGTGTTTGTGGAAGAGAACTATGCTGTTGCTCATTCTTAAATAATTTCGATATGGTATCAATAAAAATGGCAAAAGAGCAAAGTGCTTCTCTAAATCCATCGAAAATATCCGGAAATTGTGGAAGATTAATGTGTTGCTTGAAATATGAGCAAGAAGTATATGAAGACAAAATAAAAAAATTACCAAAAGTAGGTTCAATAGTAAAAACAGAAGATGGAGAAGGAACTGTTGTTACACAAGAGGTATTGAAAGAAGCAATAAAGGTACAATTTAGGAAAGACGACATCACAACATACAAAACATATCCAGCAAAAGATGTAAAAGTAATAAAGAATGCAAGTGGAAATGACAAAGATAGTATTGATAATACAGTGGATAGCGAAGAGATGGCTAATTTAAAAGAATTGCAAAAATTAGAAGAACTAGAAAAAAGAGACAAAATAATAGAAAAAGAAGAAAATAAAAAGAGAAACAATTAAATTTTTACATAAACCAACCCAGCCAGCAGAGGCGTTAAAATCTCTGCTGGCTGGTTGGGGGTTAAGAACATATTATTCTTCGGTTACTTCCACCTTCATAGCGACCCAAGGGGCTAAAACAGTACCGCATTTCGGACAAACTAAAAGTTTCATTTCCGGATACTGCGTAGAGTGAGAAACCAAGGTACCTTTAACAAAGATTTCTGTGAACTCTTCGTCACCTTCCAAGTAATCGTGTCTTATGATTTCTTTTCCATGAATAGGATTTAGATTTCGAACGGGCCTATGGGTATACCGCTTTTCTACGGACACTGTTTGAACTTCAATGTGCTGCTTTTCAGCAAACACATATCCGCAAGACGGACACTTCTGGGTAATGGTTCTTAACATATTTTCTGACCTCCTAAAATTATTTTTGAAAAGTCGAACATAATTCATGGCTCCGATATGAGCCAAAAGAACTAAAACTAATTATATCATTTTTTTGCGAGTATATCAATGTATAGAACGTAAAATTGACAAGATATTTCTTTTGCTTTTATTAACTATTTTATAAATTTTATTGCAATACATCTATCAATTTGATATACTACAAATAATCGTTTAGCTTTCTTTCAGTTGGGTGCATAAATTAGTTATTGTAATTTTGTATTTCAACTACTAGTTTATGCACCTAACTCTTCACATGAATTGTTAAGTGCAACATTATGAGAAAGGAGGCGGTAGAATTGAAACATAAAGATTATAATTGCAATGATATTGCCGTTAGATATCTTGGCAGGGCTTTAATCGCTCTGATTGTTGGTATTGTTTTATGTTTTCTAGCAAGTCTAGGATATACTTCATATATCAAATGGTCAGAAAAAGAAATTGAAGTTCGTGCAGTGAACTCCAATTCTATAAACGACATCAGATAAGGGCCTAGGCTCTTATCTTTTTTATTGAATTTAAACTTCAATAAAATAATATATAAGGAATTTTATTCCCTTATTATTCTATGCATATATTTGTTTTATATACATTTAGAAAGTAGTTAATATACTAACATACAGTATGATTAACTAATATCATGATACTACTTTTATTAGTTTTTGTCAATATTGGCAAAAATTAATTTCAAAAATCTTATTCTTCTTCTGGAGCACCAACAGGACATACTTGAGCGCATGTTCCACAGCTTATGCACATAGAAGGATCAATTTCATATTTGCTTCCTTTATCAGAAATGCAAGAAACAGGGCAGTTAGCTGCACAAGCTCCGCAAGCAATACATTTATCTGTAATTTTATATGCCATGAATTTCACCACCTTTTCTTTTCGCCCAAAAAGGGGCGTCCCTATTGGGCGATATTTGTCATCTCTTCTAAGTTTAACAATTCTTGCCACCTTTTGTCAACCTCTTTTTGAAATTCTTCTATCATCCATTCGTTTCCAGGTTTGAACATGTGCTTGAAACGTTTTTGTGGACGTAAGAATTCTTCTATTGGTAATTTTTTTGCTGGCTTGTATGTTATTTTATATACTCCGTTTACAACTTCGTATAATGGCCAGTAGCAGGTGTCTATTGCAAGTTTGTTTATCTTCATTAAATCTTCTGTTGCATAGCCCCAACCACGTGGACATGGAGCTAAAACATTTAAAAATGTTGCACCTTCTGTGTATATTGCTTTTTCAGCTTTTTCATATAAATCTTTGAAGTTTGCAAATGCTGCTGTTTGAGCAACATAAGGCAAATGGTGTGCTGCCATTATTTGTGTTAAATCTTTTCTAGATTGCATTTTTCCTGGAATAACAGTTCCAGCTGGAGATGTTGTTGTGTCTGCAAACTTTGGAGTTGCAGATGAACGTTGAATTCCTGTGTTCATGTATGCACCATTATCATAGCAAACATACGTCATGTCGTGTCCTCTTTCCATTGCGCCAGAAAGAGATTGAATTCCTATATCATAAGTTCCCCCGTCTCCACCGAATGTTATGAATTTTGTTTTTTCTCCGTCTTTTTCTACTAATTTTCCTTGCTTTACTAAAGATTTATATGCAGCTTCTACACCAGAACATGTAGCAGATGCACACTCGAAAGCTGTGTGTATGTAAGAATCTGTCCATGCAGTATATGGATAAATGCAGGTGGAAACTTCCATACATCCAGTTGCATTAGAAACAACTGCGTGGTCACCTTCGTGTAATGCTCTCATAACCATTCTTGCAACAGGAGGAGCACCACATCCGGCACACATTCTGTGTCCAGCAGTAAATCTTGATGGCTTAGTTGCCATTATTTCTTTTAAATTATATGCCATTGTTTATTTTCCTCCTTTACGTAATCCTAAATATCTATAAGGGTTTCCTAAATTTCCAGTCTTAACAATTTCTTGTAAGTCCTCGAATACACTTGCAATATCTTTTGTTGTAGTATCTCTACCACCAATTCCATACATGTAGTCTACCATTGGAACATTTGCAATTTGATTTGCATACATTGCAGATGTTACGTCTGTAAATAGGGGAGCACCAGCAGCGTTTACACTGTCGTCTTTATCTAAAACTGCAACAGCCTTTAAGTGTGACAATGCTTTTGCAATTTCTTCTGCTGGGAAAGGTCTGTAAACACGTACCTTTAATAGACCAGCCTTAATTCCTTTTGCTCTTAAATCATCTACAACAGCCTTTGTTGTTCCTGCTGTAGAGTTCATACAAACTATTGCAATTTCTGCATCATCTAGTTTATATTCTTCGAAGAAGCTATACTTTCTTCCAGTCATTTTTTCGAATCTATCAGCAACTTCTAGAATAACCTTTTTTGCGTTTCTCATAGCTTCTGCTTGTTGATATTTATGCTCAAACAAGAATGCTTGTAAATCCATCGGTCCCATTGCAACTGGTTCATCATGATTTAACAAATAATGTTCTGGTTTATATGTACCAACGAATTCTTTAACTTTGTCATCTTCGATAAGTTCGATATTTTCTATTGAATGAGATGTAATAAATCCATCTTGGCAAACCATTAAAGGAAGTAAAACATCTTTATTTTCGGCAATTTGATGAGCCATTATTAAATTATCATATGCCTCTTGGTTATTCTCAGAGAAAAGCATAATCCAGCCAGCATCACGTACACCCATCGCATCAGAATGGTCGTTGTGTATGTTTAAAGGACCAGAAACGGCTCTGTTTACCAAAGACATAACTATTGGAAGTCTTGAACCAGAAGCTATATAAAGCATTTCCCACATAAAAGACAATCCATTTGCAGATGTTGCCGTCATAGCTCTTGCACCAGCAGCTTCTGCACCTATACAAGCACTCATAGCACTGTGCTCACTCTCAACTGCAACGAATTCTGTATCAACTTGTCCGTTACTAACAAATGTTGAAAAGTATTGTGGAATTTCCGTTGATGGGGTAATAGGGAAGGCTGCAACAACATCAGGGTTAATTTGTCTCATAGCAACTGCTGAAGCTTCATTTCCACTTAAACGTTCTCTTATACTCATATTATTTTCCAACTCCTTCCTTCATTTCTATTGCACCGAAAGGGCAAACTTTGCTACAAACTCCACATCCCTTGCAATAATCGTAATCGAAATCTTCTCTTTTACATTCTTTATTAACAGGAATAGAGTCATCAGGGCAAACAGGGAAGCATAATCCACATTGTGTGCACTTTTCTGGAATCCATACTGGGTACATACTTCTCCAGTCACCTGTCTTAAATTCTCTAGCATTTCCAGCCTGATAAATAATTCCGCCTGGTGTTAATTCATCTGCTGGGGTATTTTTATCTATATGCATTTTTGACATAATTTTACCTCCTTAATTAATCTTCTTAACTTCATTCAAAGCCATTTCTAAGGCTTTCATATTTCCTTCTATAACCTCAGGCTTCTTAGCAAATTTATGCTTGAATGAACCTTTCATATCATTTAAAAAGTCTTTTTCATCCATAATATTTGCAACTTTAACAATAGCAGCAAGCATTGGAGTATTTGGAAAATATCTTCCTAAAGCCTCTTCAGAAACTTTCCTTGCATCTATGCAATAAATTCCGCCTTTATATCCTTTTAATGCTTTCTTTAAATAATCTGCATCTTTTACTGTATTTATTACTATGGCTCCAGTTTCTTTAAGACCAGCAGTTACATCAACAGTTTCTAAAAGAGTGTCATCAACAACTACAACATAATCAGGCTCATAAATATTGCTATGAATAACAATAGGACTATTGCTAATACGATTGTAAGCTGTAATTGGGGCTCCCATTCTCTCTGGACCATATTCAGGGAAACCTTGAATATATTTACCAGTGTTAAATGCTGCATCTGCAAGCAAAAGAGAAGCTGTTTTAGCACCTTGGCCACCTCTACCGTGCCATCTAATTTCTACTAAATTTTCCACTTTAAAAAATCTCCTTTCTTAAAAGTTATGCTGTACTAAAACATAATTGCTATAACAAAATTAATTTTTAGAAATTTTCATTCAAAAATGTATAGATTCTATAATTAAGTTAATTATAAAATTTATACAAATAAAATTGAATTTTTTTAATAGCAAAAAAATTAGTACAAAACTAACATGTTCAGTATATTCTTATTTGGCTCACATGTCAAGAAAAGTGAACAACAATTCGGTAAATAATATAGAAAATTTATTGACTTATTTATTAAATTTATTATATTATATAAGTATTAAAAAAAAGAAAGAAGGATTCAAATGAAAAAAATTCTGAGAGATAATAAAGGTTCAATTTCTGCATTAGTTGTTATAAGTGTATTGCTTTATTCGATAGTACTTACAACAGCTTTTATGCAAGCTTCTTCAAAAAGGAAAATGCAAATGGAAAGTCAAATACTAGCAAAAGAAGCATATGAAAAGCAGCTAGATAATTTGGATGAAATAAGAGATGAAGTAATTGGATTACCAAGAACTAATGAGACTCAGCCATATTATCCAAGTAGAGAATTTAAACAAGTAAAAGAAACTAATTTAGATAATGGACTTGTAATAGAAGATGGTAATGGGAACCAATACGTTTGGGTAGAAGTCCCAAAGAACACAACAGTATATCCTACAGCTGGATTAAATATAACAAATTTTACAGATGATGAATATACAAAAATAGAAAATGATTTGCACACATATACTAGTGTGTACAGAAATGGAACAGGACGTAAAGATACATGGGTGGCAGATAACAACAATACAGGATGGTTTACAGAAAGCGAATATTATGCACAAAAAAAGACAATGTTAAAAAGTGTTTACCAAAATGGTGGATTTTATGTAGGAAGATACGAAGCTGGAATTGGAACTAATAGAATGAGTATAGAATCACAAGTAGATGGAAAATATCCAGTACCAACAACAGCACCAGTAACAAAAGCAGATGCATATCCATACACATATGTAACAAGAACACAAGCACAAAATTTAGCAAGTAATGTAAATTCAGGAACTAAAACAAGTAGTTTAATGTTTGGAGTACAATGGGACTTAATACTTGCTTTTATGCATACAAAAGGTAATGTAAGCAATAATGAAATAAATGAAAATAGTGTAAATTTAGGAAATTACAGAGATAATATTTGGAATATAACTAATAAAAATGCAAAATATTCTGTAGAAGATGGTAATAATTACATCAATTGCCCATATGAAAAGAAACAAGCTGAAAATATACTATTAACAACTGGAAGTAGTGAAAAATTTGCACATATGAATATTTATGATATTGCGGGAAACGTGTGGGAATATACACTAGAAAATACAGGAGAAGCTAATAGACCGTGTTCATTAATGGGAAGCTATTACAAATATAATGGCTCAGTTACGGTATCAACAAGGCAGTATTTAGTTGCTACAAACTATAATTTTTACGATTTGGGCTTTAGAATAGTTATATATTAAAAACTAAAATGTATATGTAAAAAAGAATATCCAATAGAATAGATAATAAACACATTTATTCAATTGGATATTTATTATATTATGGAAAAATTCACTACTTTATAAATAAATTAAGGAAAATAAAAAAATTAAATTTAATTTTATAATTCTAATTTTTCTTCAAAAAATCTTGTAAAAAATATCTATTTATTATAGAATAGGGATGTTTACGGATGCAGAGGTGAAAAATGAGATTTATAGGAAACAAAACGAATTTATTAAATGATATACAAAAGGTAATCAAAGAAAATTGTGATGGAAGCGAGAAGGTATTTTGCGATTTATTTTCTGGTACTTCATCAGTCGCAAGATTTTTTAAAAATGAATACAAAATCATATCTAATGACATGTTGTATTTTTCATATGTGTTGCAAAAGGCAACAATTCAGAATAATCAGATTCCGGAGTTTAAAAAAGTAAAAATAGCATTGAATATAAAAGATGTATTTGATTATTTGGAAAATGCTCCTATTGATATAAAAGATGGATTTGTGTATTCTAATTATTCTCCACATGAGAAATGTGAAAGAATGTATTTAACAACAGAAAATGCTCAAAGAATAGATTTTATTCGAACAACAATAGAACAATGGAAAAATGAAGAACTTATTAACGAAAATGAATATTATTATTTGTTAGCATCTTTACTTGAAGGAATTCCATTTGTATCTAATATAACTGGAACATATGGAGCATATTTAAAAGAGTGGGATAGAAGAGCATTAAAAAAATTTGAGCTTATTAGATTGAATGTTATCGATAATAATTGTGATAATGAATGTTATAATACAGACTCTAATAAATTGATAGAGCAAATAAGTGGGGATATACTTTATTTGGATCCTCCATACAATGAAAGGCAGTATTTACCAAATTATCATCTACTTGAAACGATAGCTAAATATGATAATCCGATAATAAATCGGTAAAACAGGAATAAGAGAATATGTAAATCAAAAATCAGATTATTGCATTAAAAGCAAAGTTTACAATGAACTGGAAGAATTAATAAAAAAAGCCAATTTTAAACATGTTATTTTAAGCTACAATCAAGATGGAATTTTATCTGAAAAAGAAATAGAAGGAATTTTAAAAAGATATGGAATTATTAATACATATAGGTTATATAAAATTCCTTATAAGCAGTATCAAAATAAATTAACTAAAAAATTGGATATGCATTATGAATATATTTTTTACATAAAAAAGGAAAAAATGAGTAATAAACAGCCTGAAGTTTATTTTTATGTCCCATATGCAGATGCGCTACAAGTTAGAGAAGATGAGGAAAAATATACATATGCTAATGGAATTGTTTCAAGAAGAAAATTTTTAAAGAGTCCGCTGAATTATATTGGTGGAAAGTATAAATTACTACCACAATTAATAGAATTCTTTCCAGAGAAAATAAACACTTTTGTAGATTTGTTTTCAGGAGGATTTAATGTTGGAATAAATGTAGATTGCAATAAAGTTGTATGTAATGACATGAATACATTTATTATAGATTTATATAAAGAACTATATAGTAAACCAATAGATGAAACTCTAAACAAAATAACAGGAAGAATTAATGAATATGGATTATCAAAAGAAAATGAAGAGGCTTTTAAGAAATTTAGGAATTATTACAATAAAACAAAAGAACCAATAGACTTATATACTTTGTCATGTTATTCATTTAATTATCAGTTTAGATTTAATAACAATAAAGAATATAATAATCCATTTGGAAGAAACAGAAGTCAATTTTCAGACAATATGAAATCAAACTTAATTCTTTTTACCGAAAAACTAAAAAGTATGAATGTGGAGTTTTTATCCGAACCATTTGATAAAGTAGATTTAAGTAGATTAAATAGTGAAGATTTTGTATACTGTGATCCTCCTTATTTAATAACGACTGGCTCGTATAATGATGGCAATAGAGGGTTTAAGGATTGGAAAGAAGAAGAAGAAATACAATTATATAAAGTACTAGATGAATTAAATAAAAGAAAAGTAAAATTTGCATTGTCAAATGTTATTGAACACAAAGGAAAAGAAAATATACTTTTGAAAGAGTGGAGTAAAAAATATAAAACAATATATTTGACAAGTGATTATTCAAATTCGAGTTATAATACTAAACGTGATAAGAGCATAGAAGTATTAATTATAAACTACTAGGAGGATAAAATGATTGAATTAAGAAAGATGGGAAATAGAAAATTTAGAACTTTTGGCTGGGTACAAGATCCGAGTGACTTTAAGTCCTTATATAATGTTGTCGCAATTTTTGATAATACATCAGAAGTACATAAGCAATTAGTTGATGAAAGAATAGAAAAGCTTATAGAAGAAAAAGACGGAAGAAGCCATTTTTTAGAAGTAATGAGAAGTAAACCATTAAAAATAAAATACACGGATTTAATAGGAACGGCATTTACACCTAGGTCAAGTGCAAGATGCAATGGAATTGTTCAAGCTACAGTAGAAGGACAAAAAAGAAAATTTATTAGCGATTGGCCAGCAGATAATTTTGTTAGATGGGCTCATTGCCTAGGATTTATACAGTACAATTATGAGGACGATACTTTTGAAATAACAAAAAAAGGGCTAGAATGGATTAAAACAAAAGATGCTAGTGAAGGTAAGCTATTGTTGGAAGAGGCAATTCTTAGTTATCCACCGGCAATTAGAATTTTAAGGTTGCTGTCAAATGGAAAAGTAATGACAAAATTTGAGCTGGGCTCTAACTTGGGATTTATAGGGGAAGATGGTTTTACAAGTATTCCTCAAAATGTATTAATTATGACATTAGCAACAACAGAGTCTATAAATGAAAAAAATAAAATTAAAACTAACACAGAAGGGTCTTCAGATAAATACGCCAGAATGATAGGAAAATGGTTGACAGAACTAGGATTGCTGAAACAAGTTACGAAAGAAATTGTAGTGGCTATTGGTGGAAAAGAATACAAAGAAGAAATAGGACAATCATATATTATAACTAATGAAGGATTAAAAGCACTTAATAGGGCAGAAGGAAAAAGTAGATTTTGTAGAATTTCTAAGAATGTATCATGGGAAATGATGGCGACGAAAGGAAATGATAGAAATTATATAAGAACGAGAAGAAGTATAATACTTAAAATCTTAGCAGAAAGTAAAAAAGGATTAACTATAGACGAAATAAAAAACAAATTGGAATCTTATGAGATTTTTGAATTACCAAGTGCTATAAGTGATGATATTTGCGGATTAACTAATATAGGGCTAAATATTGATTACAAAAGTGGGAAGTATTATTTTAATGATATAATTATGGACTTTGTAATTCCAATAATTATTAAAGCTGAAAAATCGGAATTCTTAATTGAGAAAGATAAATTAAGAGAAAAACTAGATACATTACCACACGATTATTTGTCTATGGTAGATTTAGCATATGATAGCAAACAAAATAGATTATTTGAGATGAAAACAATAGAATTACTGATAAATGAATGTAATTATAAGGGGCTACATTTAGGTGGAACACGAAAGCCAGATGGAATTGTATATACTAATAATGAAGTTGAGAATTATGGAATAATAATTGATACGAAAGCTTACTCTAAAGGGTACAATTTACCAATTTCACAAGTGGATGAAATGACAAGATATGTTGAAGAAAACAATAAAAGAGAAAAGAAACGTAATCCAAATGAATGGTGGAATAATTTTGATAGTAATGTAAAAAAATTTTACTTCTCATTTATATCTGGAAAATTTGTTGGAAATATTGAAGAAAAACTCCAACGTATAACACTGTTTACTGAGATTTATGGAAATGCAATAACTGTAACTACATTGCTATATATAGCCAATGAAATAAAAGCTAATAGAATGAAAAAATCAGACATTATGGAATATTTTAATGATAAAGTTTATTAGTAAACAAATATGTAAAGTAAAAAAATGAAATACTTAAAATTTGGAAATTTATTCCTAGTTTTAGGTGTTTTTTTATTTTTACTCTTAAAATAAGGTTCCTAAAATTATCATTCTCATCAAATTTGTAAATTTCACAAAATGCCCAATTTTACTTGACTTTTTGCCCATTTGCGTATAATATATTAGTAGAAAATTATGGATTAAAAAATCTATAAAAAGTTTGTGAATTTGATAAGAGTTAGTAAGAAATGGAGGATTCTATGGGAGAGGTTATAGTAATAACATCAGGAAAAGGTGGAGTAGGAAAAACAACTACAACAGCAAATCTTGGTTCTGCTCTTGCCCTAAAAGGAAAAAAAGTTGTATTAGTAGATACTGATATTGGCCTTAGAAACCTTGATGTTGTAATGGGACTAGAAAACAGAATAGTATACGATATAGTAGATGTTGTTGAAGAAAAATGTAAACTAAGACAAGCCCTTATAAAAGATAAAAGGTTTGAACAGTTATTCCTATTACCAGCTGCTCAAACTAGAGATAAAAGCGCTATAAATGAAGAACAAATGAAAGAACTAACTAGCAAACTAAAAGAGGAATTTGACTATATTATAATCGACTGTCCTGCTGGAATAGAGCAAGGCTTCAAAAATGCAATCGCAGGAGCAGACAGAGCTATAGTAGTAACAAATGCAGAAATATCTTCAATCAGAGATGCAGACAGAATTATAGGATTATTAGAAGCGTCTGAGATTAGAAATCCAGAGCTAATTGTAAATAGATTAAGACCAAACATGGTTAAAAAAGGAGAGATGATGGATGTTGACGATATTGTTGACTTACTATCAATCAATCTTTTAGGCGTCGTGCCAGACGATGAGTTTATAATTACTCAAACAAATAAAGGAGAACCTGCAGTAATAAACAAAAAAGCTCCATCAGGAAAAGCATATTTAGAAATTGCAAGAAGAATTCTTGGTGAAAATATTGATGTTACAATTCCGGGCAGAGATGAAGGATTTTTTACCAAAATAAAAGGCATATTCAGAAAAAAATAGTGGAGGGTACATAATGTTTGAGAACGTAATTAATTTCTTTAAAAAGATTGGAAAGAAAGACCAGATAGAAGCAAAATCTAAGGATACAGCAAAAGAAAGGTTACATTTAGTTTTAATGCAAGATAGAGCAAATGTTTCAGCTGATTTCTTAGACATGATGAGACAAGAAATAATAGAAGTTATAAAAAAATATATAGATGTTGATGAGAAAGATATAGATGTGCGTCTAACAAACAAGACAAATGAGGATGGAACAACAGGTGCACCAGCATTATATGCAAATATTCCAATCGCCGGAATAAGGGAAGAAATGAAAAAAGAAAAAAATATAGAAAAAGAAACAGTAGAAAAAAAGCAGAAAGAAAATGCTAAAAAGGAAGATAAAACAAAAGAAGATAAGAATTCAAAAAAGGCTGTAGAAGAAAAAGCTTCTGATGAGAATAATGAAGAAGTTGTAAAAGATGATTCTAAAGACGAAGAGTTAGACGAGAGCACAGTTAATACATCTGATGACAATGAAAGCGTTGATGATGAGAGTGAAAAATCTGATGTAGAAAACGAAGATAATAAATCAGAAAATGATGATTCAGAAGATGATAATGAAGAGTTAGATGAAACAGATGACTCAAAAGATTCTGAAGAAGTAAAAGAAAAAGTATCAGCTAACAAATCTAATGAAGAATAAATGAGGAGATTCAATGGGAAAGAAAATATTAAAAAATATGGACTGGGGAATTCTCGTTTGTATAGTTATTTTATTAGCCATTGGTTTAGTAGCATTATTTTCAGCAACGCAAGGCACAGAATATGAAGAATTTAAGAAGCAGATAATGTGGCTTGCTATAAGTATTCCAATAATGATAATTTTAACATTTGTTGATTATAATACAATATCGAAAATTTCTCCAATATTGTATGTACTAATGATAATTTCGCTAATTGCCGTTATGTTTACGAAAAGTGTAAATGGTGCGACAAGCTGGTTTACGATAGGCTCGGTGTCAATACAGCCAGCCGAATTTGCAAAAATAATAGCAATAATTTCATTATCAACTTATGTAGCAAAAATACAGGAAAAAAGCAAAGATCAAATAAGCAGACCAACTAGGTTGCTATTAGCACTTACAATAGTTGCAGTTCCTGTACTTTTAATAGTAAAACAACCAGATTATGGAACAGCAATAACATTTATAATAGCAACAATTTTTATACTGTTTGTTGCGGGAATAAAGAAAAGGTATATCATTACCGGAATTCTATTAGTTGTTATTTTGCTACCTGTATTGTATATTTTTGTATTACCAGAGCATGCAAAAACAAGAATTGATGTGTTCTTAAATCCAAATTTAGATCCAAGAGGTGCTGGATACAATGTTATTCAATCTAAGCTTGCAATAGGTGCGGGGGAGTTCCTCGGAATGGGAATTTTAAAAGGAAACCAAACTCAATTAGGTTTCTTATATCCAAAGACTACAGACTTTATATTTGCTGTAATAGGAGAAGAAATGGGCTTTATTATAGCTGCAACAGTAATAATAACTTATGTTGTGCTTATAACAAGGTCAATATTTATAGCAAAAACTGCAAAAAATAATTTAGGATCATATATAGCAATAGGAATTGCAGGAATATTTTTATTTCATATGGCAGAAAATATAGGAATGACAATGGGATTATTACCAATAACAGGTGTTCCACTACCATTCGTAAGTTATGGTGGAAGTTCATTACTTACAAACTTAATGATGATAGGTCTTTTGTTAAATATTAGTGGAAGAAGACAGAAAGCAATATTTATAGACTAACGATTGAAAAATAATAAAAATATATAAAATTTAAACGAGGTAAATTTTGAAAATAGGAAATGTAGAACTAGAAAATAACATATTTTTAGCACCAATGGCAGGCATTACAGACCTGCCATTTAGGTTAATTTGCAAAGAAAATGATGCAGGGCTTGTATACACAGAAATGGTAAGTGCGAAAGCACTTTTATATAATGATGAAAAAACAAAGTTATTACTAAAGACTTGTGATAAAGAAAAGCCGTTAGCTGTGCAGATATTTGGAAGTGATGTTGAGGCAATTGCATATGCTAGTAAATATGTTAGTGAATTTGCAGATATTGTAGATATTAACATGGGATGCCCAGCACCGAAAGTTGTAAAAAATGGTGATGGAAGTAGATTATTATTAAATTTAGAACTAGTAAAACAAATAATAGAAACAGCAGTTGCAAATTCTAAAGTGCCAGTAACAGTCAAAATGAGAACCGGCTGGGATGCAGATAATATTGTTGTTGTAGAAACAGCAAAAATAGCGGAAAAAGCTGGTGCATCAGCAATAACAGTACATGGAAGAACAAGAAGCCAATACTATTCTGGGGAAGCAGATTGGAACATAATAAAACAAGTAAAAGAAAGTGTTAGCATTCCGGTAATAGGAAATGGAGATGTTACGAGCCGAGAAATAGCAAAGAAAAGGTTAGAACAAAGTGGAGTAGATGCCATAATGATAGGCAGAGGTGCATTAGGAAATCCATGGATATTTAGAGAAACAGTGCAATATCTACAAAACGGCATTTGCATTCAAAAACCAACAAACGAAGAAAAATATGAGACAATACTAAAACACTTAGGACTAGAAATAGAAGAAAAAGGAGAAAACATAGCCGTAAAAGAAATGAGAAAACATATCTCTGCATACACGAAAAGTATGCCAGACTCAAGCAGTTTTAGAAGTAAAATAAACACCTTGGAAACAGCAGAAGAAGTACGAAAATGCTTAAAAGAATATTTCGCCCAATAGGGACGCCCCTTTTTGGGCGAAATTAAATTTACAATTTAACTATAAGATTAAAAATTGTGGTTTAATTGTAAATATTAAATAGAATAGTGAATATTTATAATTCCTCTCAATATATTATTATTAAATATATTGGGAGTTTTATTGTATGAATGTTAAATTTATAAAGTCAAAAAAATTTTTAATTATTGTAGTAGGCATTGCTATTTTGTTGGTTATAATTTCAATTATTTTTTCTAAAAAAAGTTATGAAACTATAAATATTGGAAATAATAATCTTAACAAAACTTTAGAGGAAGTTGAAGATTATATTTTAAATATTAAAGAGTATACAGCTACAATAGAGGTTACTGTAAATAGCAATAAAAATAGTAACAAATACTTAATTAAACAAAATCATAAAGAAAAAAATGATGAGCAAGAAGTACTAGAGCCAGATACTATTAAGGGAGTAAAATTAATATACAAAGATTCATCATTAATAGTAGAGAATAGCAATTTAAATTTAGAAAAAATATATAATAATTATCCATATATCGAAAGTAATATTCTCTGGTTAAACTCTTTTATTGAAGAATATCGAAATTCTGAACAAAGAAATATAACAGAAAAAAATGAAGAGATAGTAATGCAAATAAAAAGAAAAAATGATAAAAAAATAGCCACAGAAGAGCTAATTTTAGACAAAAAAACACTTAAACCAACAAAATTATCAATAATGGACAATAGCAAAAATGTAATAGTTTACATATTATACAATGAGATAGAAATAAAATAATTTATCTCAAAACTAGTATTTAAAATATATCAAAAAACAAATCTTAGTTACAGAAATAGTAGGAGTGAATAATATGATAGTAAAAAGAGGAGATATGTTTTATGCTGATTTAAGTCCTGTAGTTGGTTCAGAGCAACGGAGGAATTAGGCCCGTTGTAATAATTCAAAATGATATGGGAAATAAACACAGCCCTACAGTTATAGCAGCTGCAATAACTTCTCAAATGGGTAAGAACAAGCTTCCAACCCATATAGAAATTGGACCAGAAAATTCACAATTAAAAACAGAATCAATAGTGCTAACAGAGCAAATACGAACAATAGATAAAAGCAGATTAAAAGAAAAAATAGGTCATATAGACGATGAAAATGTTATGAATAAGATTAATAATGCATTAGGAGTGAGTTTTGGCCTATAATGTTGCAAAATAATTACAATTTTAGCTATGTCAAATTTTATTCAAAACGCGGTTACATACAACACGTATGCGCCATTACCTTTTGAACTCATTTTCCTTGCTAAAATTTAATTCCTTCGCAACAAGAATAACGAACAGCGTGAAGATGCTATAATTGTAAAAAGCTAAAAGTACTTAAACTTTTAGCTTTTTTATTATTTTGATTTCGTTATATAAATCATCAATTCTTTTTCTGCGGATTACCAAAGCGGCTCTATATTCTTTTAAAATTTGATGATAATTTTGAAAGTTTTCTCCAGCCTGAAATAGCATAACCATTCCTTCTTTGTAGTAATCTCTTTTCTTTTGTTTAGTAGCATTTTGCATTTTCATATTGTATGAATCAATCAATTCTAGACGTTTAATAGATTCTTTTAAGTAGTCAATGTAATCAATAACGCAACTTATTTCATATTTAGTATCTTCAATAACGATTTTAAAAAGGCATTTTAAAATTTTAGGACTAATTTTTCCACTTTGTGCATTCTCAGAAAGTTGGTCTAAAGCAACAACTTTGTGCATGTCATCAGGTTTTGCATCTTTTAACATTAATTTCAATGTCTCTGAAATGTTTACGTGAGTTTTATAGTGACGTTTTGTAACCAATGCATCATATTCATCTGCAACACGAATTATTCTTGCAACAAAAGGAATATCTTCTTTCTTTAAACCTTGAGGATAGCCTGTTCCATTTAATGCTTCATGGTGATATAAAGCCCCTTCTGCATATGGACGCAAACGCAAATCCTTCATACATATATTATAACCTAAAGTAGTATGTGTTTTCATAACTTCAAATTCTTCGTTGGTTAAAGGTCCATCTTTTGATAATATCTCGTATGGAATTTGTGATTTACCAATATCATGTAAATAACCACAAATAATTGCATGAACTGTAAATTGCTTATTCAATCTTAAATATTGACAGATTCTACCCGTTAAATTTCCAACATTTTCGGAATGACGCTTTGTCATAGGGTCTAATCTATCTAAGATAGAAAGTTCATATCTTATTTTTTTATCTAGATTATATATTTTTATGGAAGTTGAGTCATAAAAATCAAAAGTTTCTTGATACATAAAATTTCTCCTTCGTAATACTATAAAAATAATAACACTATAATAAAAAAAAGGCAACAGAATTTTTGCTTATTTGTGGGACGTTTCTCAAAATGAAAAATGTTCATAAGTAATATTATAAAAATGAACGACCATTCGAAAACGTGTAATGCTTTAAAATACACGCTTTCAGCAGAAATTTACATGCAAATGTGAAAAGTTTATTTATTTTGCTTGACAATTAATAAAACTTGTATTATCTTATGTATAAGTTGATTAGGTATTCGAGAGGGGGTGAACTTACAAGATGAGTTCAGAAGAAATATTTGAAAAAGTAAAATCAATAATAGTTGAGCAATTAGGTGTAACTGAAACATCAGTTACAATGGAAGCTTCTTTTATAGATGATTTAGGAGCTGATTCATTAGATATAGTAGAATTAATAATGGCACTAGAGGAAGAATTTGATACAGAAATCCCAGATGCTGATGCTGAAAAGATAGTAACAGTAAGTGACGTTGTTGATTATATAAAGGATCACGTAGCTTAAGATAAAATAAATTTGAAAGGTTTAAATACCTTTCTTTATTTTTTTGTTTACAAATGCAAAAAAATGAGGTAATATAGTACTTGATGAGGAGGTGAGAATATGGAACAGAATAGAGATTTGTCAGCTTTAGAACAGAACATAGGATATAAATTTAAAAATATTAATCTACTAAAAAATGCTTTAACACACACATCATATGCATATGAACATAAAATTGCTAGTAACGAAAAACTAGAATTTTTAGGAGATAGTATATTAGAATTTTTATCAAGCAAGTATATTTACAATAATTATCCTAATTTAAAAGAGGGAGAAATGACTAAAGTTAGGGCTACGGTTGTATGTGAGGACAGCCTTTACAAAATTGCAGAAAAGCATAATTTTAGTGATTTCTTGTACGTTGGAAAAAGTGAACAGATGCATCAAGGAAATAAAAAAGTAGCAATAATGGCTGATAGTGTAGAGGCTGTTATAGCTGCAATGTATTTTGATTCTGGCTTAGAGCAAGCAGAAAAGTTTATAATAGAAAACTTGAAAAAAGAGATAAAAATTGCAAGCAAAAATGTTGGAATAAAAGACCACAAGACCGTATTACAAGAAAAACTTCAAGTACACGGAACTGTTGATATTAAATACGAGATTATTAAAGAAACAGGGCCAGACCATGACAAAACTTTTACTGCAGAAGTAAAATTGAATGGCAAAGTGTTGGCAACAGGAGAAGGAAAAACAAAGAAACAGGCTGAAATGAATGCTGCAGATAAGGCACTAAAGAATTTATAAAAATATGAATTATGTGGACGGAGGTAAATAATATTGAAAAAAGAGTATATCATTCCAATATTTGTACCACATTGGGGATGTAAAAAATGTTGTACTTTTTGTAACCAAAGAACCATTAGCGGAGAGAAAAAGCAAATAACAGCAGACGATGTTAGAAAGACTATTGATTACTATTTAAGTAATTTTAAGACTGACAAGAACTACGTTGAAGTTGCCTTTTTTGGAGGAAGCTTTACAGCAATAGAAGTTGAAAAACAAGAAGAACTATTGCAAGCAGTTCAGCCATATATAAAAAGCAAAAAAGTAAACAGTATTCGTCTATCAACAAGACCTGATGCAATAGATAAGCCAATTCTAAAAATGCTAAAGAAATACCACGTAAAGACTATAGAACTTGGTGTTCAATCTTCAAATAACTATATTTTGGCAAGATGCAAGAGAGGGCATAGTTTTGAGGATGTTATTAAAGCGTCAAAATTAATTCGTTGGTATGGATTTAATCTCGGACATCAAATGATGGTTGGACTTCCAGAAAGTAGCGAAAAAGATGATATTCAAACTGCGAAGGATTGCATAAAATTGAAGCCTAAAATGGTCAGAATTTACCCCGTACTTGTAATAAAAGGAACTGAACTTGAACAAGAATTTAATAAAGGGGAATTTACTCCATTAACCGTTGGTCAGGCTGTAGAAAGAAGCAAAGAAATACTAAAAATGTTTAATAAAAAACACATTCAAGTAATAAGAGTTGGTTTGCAAAATACAGATACAATTACAGATTCTACTAATAAAGATAGCGAAGTTATTTCTGGACCATACCACCCAGCATTTGGTCAGCTTGTGGAAGATGCAATTTGGTATGACAAGATTGTTGATGACATAAAACACATAAATGCAAAAGTGATTAGAGTTGAGATAGAAGCAAACTCTAAGGATTTAAATAATATTATTGGACATAAAAAAGAAAATATAAATAAATTAAAAGATACATATGCTGTAATTACAATAGTAAAGTGTAACAACAAAATAAAACCAGGAAAATTCAAAATAAATGTTTTAGAAACTGCATAAAAGTATAAAATGCCTATATTTGCCAATAATGCTAATATAGGTGATTTTTATGGTAGAGAAAAAAACAAGAAAACAAAAGAAGATTAGAAAAAATATAGAAAATATTTGTGAATTAAATAAAAGATGTGCAAAAAAGCTGATAAAAGAGTATATATACATTGCTTTTGGGTGTTTAGCAATGGCTGTTGGAGTGTCGCAATTTTTATTACCCAATGAGCTATCGACAGGTGGATTTTCTGGAATTGCAATAATAGTCTATTATTTAACAAATTATCCCATGGGAACGACTATGCTAATATTGAACATACCATTGCTGTTAATTGCATATTTTAAAGTAGGAAAACAATTATTTGCACGATCTATTTATGGAACGGTGTTATTTTCTGTATTTGTAGACCTTTTAGACAGAATCGAGCCATTAACAAATGATAAATTTTTAGCATGTATCTATGGTGGAATATTTATGGGAGTTGGCACAGCTGTAATTTTGAAATTCAATTCTTCAACAGGTGGATCGGATCTGTTATCATATGTAATTAGAGCATACAAACCACAATACAGAAGTAGTAACTTGATATTATTCATAGATGTAATAATCATAACTGCAAACGTGATATTCTTCAAAACAATCGAAATCGGTTTGTATTCTGCAATTGCAATATTTTTAATGGGAAAGATGATAGACTTGATTTTCGAGGGCATAAACTTTACCAAAGCTTTGCTAATAATTTCTCCACATTATCAAGAAATCGCCGAAACCATAGGAAAGACAATTGATAGAGGAAGCACAGCTTTATATTCAAAAGGAATGTACACAAACGAAAAACGTATGACCTTGCTATGTGTAGGTTCTAGGACGGAAGCCTATGCGATGCAAAACATTGCAAAAAAGATTGATAATGACGCATTCATAATAATATTGAATGCAAGAGAAGTACTCGGGAAAGGATTTAAATAAAAACTAGGAAGCAAGATATGATACTAAAACGCAATGAAAAGGAGGTAAAACATGCAATTAATAAAAGTTAAAGTAGTAGAAGGTTCAAAAGGAATTTTAGAATATTTTGATGACGATAAAAAAATATTTGAAACAGAGGCTTTTTTAGGTAGAAATGGTGTTACTACTAATAAAAAAGAAGGAGATTTAAAGACTCCAATAGGCTCGTTTAATTTAGGAATAGCATTTGGCATACACGATATTCAAAAAGAACTTCAAATACCATATATACAAATAAATGAAAATTTATATTGGGTGGATGATGTAAATTCTAGATATTACAATCAGTTAGTTGATGTACAAAAGGTATCAAAAGACTGGGAAAGTGCAGAACATTTAAGTGACTATCCGAGACAATATGAATATGCAATAGAAATAAAAACAAATCAAGAGAATGTACCGGGCAATGGAAGTGCAATCTTCTTGCATTGTAGTGTGAAGAAGTCAACAGCTGGATGTGTTGCAATTGAAAGAGAAAAAATGCTAGAAATATTAAAAAATCTAAAAGAAAATACTTTAATTAGCATAGAGTAAATGGAAAAAAGGAGAAAAAATGGAACAAACATATGTAATAGAAAATTGTAAATCTTTTAATGCCAGAGATATTTTTGAGTGCGGACAATGTTTTAGATGGAATGTGCAAGAAGACGGAAGTTACACAGGAATATTTGGAAAGAATGTATTAAATGTAAAGCAGGAAACTAGTAGAAATAGTGAATGTGGTTTAGATGTATCGACTAAAATTATAATAACAGGAGTTTGCGATGGAGACATTAAGGAAGTTTGCAGAAAATATTTTGATTTGGATAGAGATTACGAAGCAATAAAAGAGAAACTTGCAAACATAGACGAATACATGAAAGAAAGTATTAAATATGGAGAAGGAATCCGTATATTAAACCAAGATTTATGGGAAATGATAATTTCTTTCATAGTATCTGCAAACAACAATATTCCAAGAATAAAGGGAATAATAGATAGAATGTCAAAAAAGTATGGAACATGTATAGTGTTTAGAGGACAAGAGTATTACACATTTCCAACACCAGAAGCGTTAGCAACGGCAAGTATGGAAGACTTAAGAGCATTGGGCTTAGGCTTTAGAGACAAATATATATTTGAAACTACTAGAAAAATTGTAAATGGTGAAGCTGACTTAGAAAAGTTAAAACAAGAGAAAAGTACAAAGAATATTAGAAACGAACTTCTAACTCTATCAGGTGTTGGACCAAAAGTAGCAGACTGCATACTATTATTTTCAACGTTAAAGAGATTTGACGTATTCCCAATAGACGTTTGGGTACGTAGAGTAATGAATGATTTGTACATACATAATCCAGTAGAGGCAAAAGTAAACAAAAAAGAAATAGAACAGCTTGCAAAAGAAAAATTTGGAGATTTAGAAGGCATTGCACAGCAATATTTATTTTACTGGAAAAGAGAAATTTCATAAGACTAAAACTTTGAAAAAGAATTACAATTTTGACTACGTCAAATTTCATTTACGACGCGGTTACACACCGAGTATGCGCCCTTGCCTTGTAAATTTATTTTCCTTGTCAAAATTTAATTCTTTTTCAACTATATTTTGATTAGAAAAATGGTGATATCTGCATATAAAGTAAAAGAATATGTGCAGATACTACCGATTATCTGCACATAAAATAATAAAATATATGCAGATACTATTGATTATCTGCATATAAAATGATAAAATATATGCAGATACTTTTTGGAGGAGTTTATGAGAAGATTTGATTATTCTTTTTTAGATAATGGATTATTACCGGCTAACTTAACGAATTTAACTGCATTAATCTATTCATTTAAAACATCTGCAAATATTAGGAAAGAAGAATTTAATAAAATATATACAGAATTGGAAAAAGTCGCTAAGGTTCAATCTGTAAAGAGTTCTAATGCAATAGAGGGAATTATTACAAGTGATGAACGTATAAATGAAATTGTGAATAAAAGCAGTAAACCATTAAATCATAATGAATCTGAGATAGCAGGATATAGAGATGCGTTAAATAAAATCCATTTAGAATACAAAGAAATGGACTTTACAGAAGAAACAATTTTAAACTTGCATGAAATACTTATGGCATATACAGCATACGAATATGCTGGGAAATATAAAAAAAATAATAATTACATTATAGAAGAAGATTCGGAAGGAAATAGAAAAATAAGATTTACTCCGACATCTGCAAAAGAAACACCGGGTGCAATGCAGCAACTTGTTCTTGCCTATATGGAGGCAAGAAATAATTCGAACATAAATCAATTGTTATTAATACCTTGTGTAATTCTAGACTTTTTATGCATACATCCTTTTAACGACGGAAATGGGCGTATGTCACGCCTACTATCATTATTGTTGTTATATAAGAATGGATTTGATGTTGGAAAATATATTTCTTTTGAAGAACAAATAAATAATATGAAGTCATATTATTATGATTCACTTGAAAAATCATCTAAAGGCTGGAAAGAAAATCAAAATGAATATGTACCATTTATACAAAACTTTTTATCAAGCTTATACATGTGTTATAAAGAATTGGATAAAAGATTTAATGTTGTAAATAGCAATAAAATAACAAAAACATCGAGAATAGAGGAAACTGTGTTAAATAGTGTTGTACCTATTTCAAAATCGGAAATATGCGGTATACTTCCAGACGTAAGCCCTACGACGGTAGAAGTTGTTTTGGGAAAAATGGTAAGGGAAAACAAAATTACAAGGATAGGTAGTGCAAAAAATAGTAAATATATAAAAAAATCAGAAAGTCTTGAATAATATATATTATAAATATGTTAATGATAATACTTGATTATCATGAGGAGAATACCCTTGCTAAAGTAGGGACTTAAAAAAGCAGATATGGCAATCTATTAAAAAGGTTGTCATATTTTATTAGAAGAGCTATTTAAAAAATATGTTAAAACACAACAGTAATTTCAAGACACTACAAAAAGTAGTGTTTTTATTTTACAAAAATCTAGCTTAATTACAATAATTATGATAGAATACATCAAAAGGATGAGGTAACATGAGTTTACAAATTATATATGGTAGAAGTGGTTGCGGAAAGACGCAATATATTTTTAATGAGATAAGTAAAAACATAGATAATGGCAGAAAAAAATATATTATAACGCCAGAGCAGTTTTCTTTTTCGGCTGAGAAAGAGCTTTTAAGGTCTTTGGAAGATGAAGAACAAAATTCGGCAGTTATTAATGCTGAGGTTCTTACTTTTGCGAGAATGGCACACAGAGTTTCTAGTGAAGTTGGTGGTAGTAATAAAACTGTACTTTCAAATTGTGGAAAATCTATGTTAATTTATAGCATTCTTTCGAATAAAAAGAATAATCTTAAATTTTTAGGAAAATCAGATAGCAATATAGATATGGTTATGACCCAGATTACAGAGCTTAAAAAGCATGGTGTAACATTAGAAAATCTTAAAACTTTGATGGAACAGGTAGGAGAAAATGATTTATATTTGGAAAACAAGTTGCAAGATATTTATACTGTTTATAGTAAGTTTCAAGAGAAGATTGTAAATAATTATGTTGATGAAAATGATGCTTTAACAATATTGGAAAACCAGCTTGATGCTACTGATATGTTCAAGAATACAGAGATTTATATAGATGAGTTTGTAGGATTTACTAAGCAAGAATATGCTATAATTGCTAAGCTTTTGAAGCAAGCAAGCAAAGTTACAATTACAGTTACGAGTAATTCTATGGAGAAAACTGACGAGGCAAGTAATGATATTTTTTTCAGCAATAAAGAAACAATTGAAAAAATATTAAGAATTGCAAAAGAAACAAAGACGGCTGTGGAAGAGCCAGTATTTTTAGAAAAGATTTATAGATTTAAATCTAAAGAGCTAAATCATATTGAAAGAAATTTATATAATTTTCCATATAAAAAATATGATGGAAGTGTAGAAAATTTAAGCTTGTTTTTGGCAAATAACCAGTATTCAGAAATTGAAGAAGTTGCGAGAAGAATTTTAGAGCTTGTAAGAAGTAAAAAGTTTAGATACAGAGATATTTCTGTAATCACAAAAAACATAGATGTGTATTCGAATTTGTGTAGGGCTATTTTTAAGGAATACGATATTCCAGTGTTCATAGACGAAAAGAGAGATTTGAGCCAGAATATTCTTGTAAAATATCTTATTTCAATATTAGATATATTTGCAAGAAATTGGTCATATGATAGTGTATTTAATTATATTAAATGTGGATTTCTAAATATTACACCTAGTGATATTTACCTTCTTGAAAATTATGCTTTAAAATGGGAGATAAAAGGCAGTAAGTGGTACAAGGCTGACTGGAATTTCCATGATGAGGACAGTACTGGTAAGGCAAAAATCGACCATATAAATGAGCTTAGAAGAAAAATTGTAACACCATTGGTAGAGCTAAAAAATAATTTATCTGGAAATAAAACTGCAAAACAGATTTCAGAAAATTTATATAATTTTTTAATCAAGAATAATATAGATAAAGTTCTAGAGAGCAAAATAAAAGAATTAAATGACATGCAAAAGGTTGATATTGCAGCAGAATATGAGACTAGCTGGAAGATTGTAATGCAGGTATTAGACGAGATTGTACTTGTATTTGGAGATGAGAACATTACTTTTGAAAGCTATATGCAGATATTAAAAACTGGTCTTGGAGAAAGCAAACTTGGAACAATTCCAATGGCACAAGACGAAGTTACTGTTGGAGACGTAGACAGGTCTAGAAGCCACAAGATTAAGGCTGTGTTTATAATTGGACTAAATGATGGAATGTTTCCTTCAATCAATAAGGCCGAAGGCTTTTTGAATGATGATGATAGAGAGAAGATTAAGCAAAACGGAGTAGAACTTGCAAAAGGTACAATAGACAGAATTTATGAGGATAATTTCAACATTTACAAGGCTTTCACAACCGCAGAAGAAAGAATATTTTTGTCATATTCATCATCAGACATGGAAGGAAAATCTTTAAGACCATCAGTTTTAGTTTCTAGAATTAAAAAAATATTCGAAGGCTTAAAAGAAACGAGTGATGTAATATACAGAAAATCTGAAATTTCTACAAAGGAAAATACTTTTAAGGAATTATTAATAAACTTACGTGAGTTTAGAGATGGTAATGAAATTGATACAAAATGGTTTGATGTTTACAATTTATACAATGAAAGTGAAGAATGGCATGAAAAGCTTGCATCTGCTGTAAAAGCTTTGAATTACACGAATACAGCAGAGAAAATTAAAAAAGAAAATGTAGAAAAAATGTATGGAAGTACATTAAAAACTAGTGTATCAAAATTGGAGCAATACAGCGGTTGCCCATTTTCGTATTATTTAAAATATGGATTAAAACTGAATGATAAAGAAACATTTAATGTTGAAGCAGTTGATACAGGCTCATTTATGCACGATGTAATAGACAACTTTTTCGGAATAATAGAAGAAAGAAATATTAATTTAAAAGAAATTACAGACGAAGAACTAGAGAAAATAGTAGCAGAAATAGTAAGCGAAAAGCTAAAATTAGACAGAAATTACATATTTACAACGACATCAAAATATAAAGTGCTAAGTAACAGGTTACAAAAAGTTGTTACTATGTCTGTAAAATATATTGTGCAGAGTCTAAAACAAAGCGAGTTTGAAGTATTCGGGCATGAATTAGAATTCGGCGGGGACGGTCAGTATAAACCAATTACTGTTATAACCGAAGATGGAAAAAAGGTAGAGATTACAGGAAAAATAGACAGAGTAGATATAATGAAAAATCCAGATGGAACATATGTAAGAATAATAGACTACAAATCTTCTGTAAAAAACATCGATTTAAATCAGGTGGCTTCTGGACTTCAGTTACAGCTTTTAACATATTTAAACGAGACTTGCAAGGTAGAAGATTTTATACCTGCTGGGATATTATATTTTAATTTAATAAATCCTACAATCGGAACAGACAAAAACTTGACTGATGAAGAAGTAGAAGAGAAAATCAGACAAGAGTTCAAGATGAAAGGCTTAATTTTAGCCGATGTGAATATAATTAAAAAAATGGACACAAATATAGAAAATGAGCCAAAAGGTATAAGCAAAATAATTCCGGCGACAATAAAAAAAGACGGAGAGATAAGCGACAGAGGCACGAGTGCTGTAACAAAAGAGCAATTTGTTTATTTGCAAAAATACATGGAAAAAATAATAAAACAAATATCAGAAGAAATTTTGCAAGGCAATATAGAAGTAAAACCATATTATAATGCAAGTACAAAAAAAACACCATGTGAGTATTGTAAATACAAGTCTATATGCAGGTTTGATGAAAATACGAAAAACAATGAATATAAATATATTTCAAAATTGAATAAAGATGCGGTTTTAGAAATGATTAAAAATAAGGTAGTTTAAAAATAATTAAAATTTTGACTGTGTCAGATTTCGTTAAAAACGCGGTTACATACAGCAAGTATGCATCCTTGCCTTTTAAACTCATCTTCCTTGTCAAAATTTAATTCTTCATAAACTAATGTGGAACATAAAGAAATGGGGGTTATATGGATTTATCGAATGAGAATATAGTTCATGTAAAAAAAGATGGAATTGAATATTTGCAATTTAAAAGATTGTTAGAATTCAAAAATTTAGTACATGCATATACGCTAAGTGTGGACGGAATTGATTTTAATGGTAAGGCTGAAAAAAGTGTCACAGAGCATAGCTATAATATGCTTTGTGATGCACTAGAAATAAATAGAGAAAATGTAGTAAAACCGCACCAAACACACACAGATTGTATAAAAAATGTGGATAACAATTTTCAAAAAACATCAAAAGAGTATCTAGAAAATGTGGACGGCTTGCTTACAATTAAGCCTAACACAGACTTAGTATTATCATTTGCAGATTGTACACCAATTTTATTATATGACCCAGTAAAAAATGTAATTGGAAATATTCATTCTGGGTGGCGTGGAACAGCTCAGAAAATAGGTCAGAAAGCCGTGCAAAAAATGATAAGTGACTATGGCTCTAAACCAGAAGATATTATTGCATGTATCGGTCCGTGCATTGGAAAATGTCATTTTGAGGTAGATGAAGACGTAAAAAATATTTTTGAACAAGCATTCAGTTATCTAAATAGAAATTGTGATATAATAGAAAAACGAGAAAATAAATATCATATAGATACAACTTTAATAAATAGATTAATGTTAGAAGAATGTGGATTACAATCTACAAACATAATAGAAAGTAAAATTTGTACAGTATGTAATTCTAATGTAATGCATTCGTATAGAGCACAAAAGGATAGGGCTGGCAGGAATATTGCTGTTTTAGGAATGACATTTGAAAAATAATCATAATTTTGGCTACGTCAAATCTCATTTCAAACGCGGTTACATACACAAAGTATGCGCCCTTGCCTTTGAAATTCATTTTCCTTGCCAAAATTTAATTCTTTTCCAAATAAATAAAAAGGAGAAAATTTTATGATACCTACTAAATTAAAAAAAGGTGATACTATAGGAGTAATTGCTCCATCAAACTATATAGAAAAAGACGATTTAGAGTATATAAATGCTTCCATTGCATTAATGGAGGCTTCGGGATTTAAAGTAAAATTCGGCAAATACGTATTTGAAGATACTCTCGGCTATGGAACATCACCAGAAAAAAGAGCTGCAGACATTAACTGGGCTTTTAAAGACGATGAGGTAAAGGCCATAATGTGTGTAAAAGGTGGTGAAGACTCCAACACAACTCTAGATTATATAGATTATGAAATGATAAAAAAACACCCAAAGATAATTTGCGGGTTTAGTGATAATACCAGCATTCTAAATGCAATACACGAAAAGACTGGACTTGTAACATATCATGGTCCAACATTTAAGTCGTTAACATCGTGGGAAACAGGCTATGCATATAAGCAATTCATAAAAACTTTTGCAGAGAATACAGAAAGTTTAATAATGGGAGAACCAGAAGACGAATACACAACTATACAAGCAGGACAGGCTACAGGAGAACTTGTTGGAGGAAATTTATCTTTATTTACAAAATTAGTTTGTGGAAAATATGCAGTAAATGTACATGATAAAATTTTGTTCTTAGAGGAGCTTGGGTTTGAAGCTGCACCAGAAATGGTAAATAGCAATATATATTATTTAAAACAAAATGGAGTATTCGACAGAATTGCAGGACTATGGATTGGAAATTATGAGCATCCATCTAAAATCGGTCTCGAAAAAATAATAATAAATGCTATTGGAGATGAATATAAATTTCCAATAATAAAATCAGATAACTTTGGTCATATTGACAAAAAAATAATAATACCAATTGGAACAAAAGCAGAAATTAATACAAATGAGAAAATAAAAATTAAGTTAGTAGAAAAATGTGTTGATGAAGGAAAATAAAATTGGTGATAAATTATGTATGATAATTGGGAAGATTTGCAGCAATCGATTAAAGACTGTAAAAAGTGTAAATTATGCACAAACAGAACAAATATTGTTTTTGGCGTAGGCAACAAAAATGCTGATGTAATGTTTATAGGAGAAGGTCCTGGTGCAGACGAGGACAGGCTTGGAGAGCCATTTGTTGGTAAAGCAGGCAAGCTTATGGATAAGGCTTTTCAAGCATTAGAAATACATAGAAACAAGGTGTATATAGCAAACATTGTAAAATGTAGACCACCTCAAAATAGAACACCTGAGGCTGATGAGGCACAGGCTTGCCTTAATTATTTAAGAAATCAAGTAATATTGGTAAAACCTAAAATAATAGTGTTACTAGGAAGTACAGCATTAAAAAACATACTTGGAGAAGAATATGGAATAACAGCTTCAAGAGGAAAATGGGTAGAAAAGAAAGAAATACTTTATATGCCAACTTGGCATCCGGCTGCATTACTTCGTGATGAAAATAAAAAAATAGACTTCTGGAAAGACTTGAAGTTAGTAAAACAGAAGGCTGATGAGATGAAAATTGAAATTTAAAATGAAAGGTATAATCATGAAAGAAATTGAAGAGATAAGAAGTTATTGTTTGAATTGTAAAAATAGTCAGTGTAGAATAAAAGGTTGCCCACTAGATAATTGCATTCCGGAATTTATACATGAGATCGATAGTAAGAAAGCGTATGAAATATTGTGTAATACTACTGTACTTCCAGCAATATGTGGAAGAATATGTCCTCACGAAAAGCAATGTGAGGGGAGCTGTATTCGTGGAATAAAGGGAGAGCCTGTTTCAATAGGTGCGATGGAAGCTTATATTGGAGATTTAAGTATTGAAAATAATTACGAATTATCAATAGAGGTGGACGAAAGAGCAAAAGATAAAAGAGTTGCTGTAATAGGAAGTGGACCAGCAGGGCTTACATGTGCAGCTTTTTTAGCAAGAAGAGGCGTAAAGGTTACAATATACGAAAAACATGATAAGCTTGGAGGCCTACTAACACACGGAATTCCAGACTTTAGATTGCCTAGAGAAGTAGTAGAAAAAACAATAGAAAAAATATTGGATTTAGGAGTAGAAACAAAGCTAAATCAAGAGTTGGGAAGAGATTTTGAAATTGAAGATTTAGCAAAAAAATACGATGCAGTATTTGTTGCTATTGGAGCTAACATTCCAGCCAAGATGAATGTAGAAGGTGAAGGTTTAGAGGGTGTTTATGGGGGAAATTATCTATTAGAATATAATAAACATCCAAACTATACTGGAAAAAAGGTTGCTATAATCGGTGGTGGTAATGTTGCAATGGATTCTGCTAGAACAATAAAAAAACTTGGGGCAAGTGAAGTTTATGTAATTTATAGAAGAGCTGAAGAACAAATGCCAGCAGAAAAAAAAGAAATTGCAGATGCAAAAAAAGAAGGAATAGAGTTTTTATTTCAGACTAATATAGTTAAAATATTGGGAAAAGAAAAAGTAGAAAAGCTAGAATGTATAAAAACAGAATTGGTAAAAAAAGAAGGAGAAAATAGACTATCACCAGTAAATATAGAAGGAAGCAACTTTATTTTAGACATGGATTATGTTGTAATGGCAACAGGCTCTAAACCAGAGAATAATATCATAGAAAAATTTGAAAAAAATGAATATGGTTATATAAAAATAGATGAAAATATGCAAACTTCAATTAGTAAAGTGTTTGCTGGTGGAGACATAGTAGGACAGAAAGCAACAGTTGCATGGGCTGCAAGAAGTGGAAGAGATGCCGCAGAAAAGATTTTAAAAATAACTTGTAATATTATGTAAAATAGTATATAATTCTAAATAGTACATTTTGATGTGCTTTTTGAATATCATTCTGTAAGATTGAAAGGAAATTAAAAAATGAATGCAAGAGAAATGGAACTTGTTAAATTTTGCAAAGAGCAGGAGGTAGATGAGGAAATTTCGAAAAAATTCAGAGCGGCTAATGATAAAGAAGCTTTGGAACTTATTCGGCAATGGATGAGTATGGAAGACGGAACATTTAATAGCATGGTAGGTTCTTATGACTATGAAGTAGTTGTTTGGGCTGACATGAGGAGTAAAAAGGATGTAGAAAAAGCCTTTGATACCATCCACAAGTGCATGCAGACAGGCTATAACAAGAAGTTGCAGCTTGTCGGTGTGTACAACGAACTGTTGAATAAAGTAGTTATCCACTTTTGGAGAATGAACGATATTGATATTAGAATCACTAATGTGACTATGTTTGTTCAGGAAGGGGAGTTGAACAAGCTGTGCAAACAGCTGAATGCTTTTATGAAGTAAGATTCCTTTCGAAAAAACTTTAGAGGGGTGATAAAAACCGAAGCTGACTTAACACTGTGAATACAGTTCAAGTCTACTTCGGTATTTTTTATATTAATTAAGAGGAATAAGTATTATTCTGCTTTGCCAGAATATTAACGAACTGATTCTTTTTTCCAAATTAATTTCTTTATGTAATTTATAATTTTAGTAAATTTATTTTCCTTTTTAGGAATCAAATAAGTATTATCATCATCTAAATAATCAGACAATGAATCATATCTGCTATCTAATTTTTCCATCATTTGAATATAGTAGTTATTAAAGAAAAAATAGTTAGTTGTAGTTCCAATTATGTCTTGAAAACTGTACAATTTTTTTCTAAATATATCTACATCCTCAGAAGTAATAAGTGTTTTTAAAGAATTTGTAAAATACGAATTTATAATTAATTCTTGTGTAGAAAAATAGGCACTTTTCAATTGCTTCTTTAATTCATCAGATTTCTTATATAATGAATCTACTTTGGCAGTAGATAACTCATTCTTTTGAATCTTATTAGAAATTTTTATTATTTTTTCTTCTGTTTCTAGAATTTTATCAAAATAATTTGAAATCTGATTATAAACATTTTCTCCACATAGAGCTGTAAATTTATTTTTAAAATGGTCATTACTATTAAAAGTACTTTCAAACAAGACTTCTTCACCAGTAACATAAGCCATTTGATAAATTAAGTTGCATAATAATGGGTAACAATTTGGACTGACTGTTGAAAATGTTATGTCATAATATGTTGCTGTCTCGAAGGTATTTTCTAAAATATTAGAAGCAAGTAGCTGAACTGCAGCTTCATTTAAAGCCATTCCTGTTGGCTTAGACCCTTTAAAAGTACAAAGTCCAAGTCTTGTTAAATCGCCTTTTTCATTTTTCTGTTCCTGAAAATTATGAATCAATTCATGAACAGCGAATTTTTCCAAATCAGCAAGACCCATACCATCTCTAAAATATATGGCAGAATTCTTGTAAAAATAGCTAGCCTCAGACATTCCTTCAGGCATATCTGCTATGTACATGGGCAGTTTAGAGAATCTTTCATAAAGGGTATCAAAATCAAAGCCAAGATTAGAAAATGCAGCAACAATTTTCTTGCTTACATTCTTGGCAATAACATTAACTGTAGTTATATCAAGCGGTTCAATAACCGTAATTCCGTCTTTCTTTAAATCAGATTCAATACTCATTAAAAGGACCTTTCCTTTCTAGGTTTGCTAAAATGTACATATGAAAGGCTTAACGTTTTTTAGTTAAATTATCATTTGTACAGATACATACATTATACTACATAAATGGCTATAATGTGTAACAAATAAATTAAAAAAATATTTCAAAAATATTACAAAACCAAAATGTTCGCCCAAAAAGGGGCGTCCCTATTGGGCGAAACTTTTTGAGCGATTTCTAAAATTTATTTTACAACAACATTGTAAATTCTATTTTTTACATATATTTCTTTTACTATTGTTTTTCCGTCTAATTTGTCTTTTATTGCTTCATGTACAGCAGTTTTTATAGTTTCCTCGTCTGAATTTGCTGCTATATCAATGTTTGCTCTTAATTTTCCGTTTACTTGAATTGGTAAGTTTATTACATCTTCTTTAGTCTTTTCATCATCAAATGTAGGCCATGGTGTTTCGGCTAAAGTTTGTGTAAATCCAAGTTTTTCGTTTAATTCCTCTGTAATATGAGGAGCAAATGGATTTAACAATTGTAAAAATGTTCTAAACTCTGCTTTATTTATTTTCTTTGCTTTGTAAAACTCATTTACCATAGTCATAAATGTTGATACAGAAGTGTTAAATTTCATTTCTTCAATATCACTAGAAACTTTCTTTATTGCTTGATGCATCATTTTTTCAAATTGTTTTGAATATTCGTTTGTTCCGTCATCAACTAAAATTTCTTGCATGTTCCAAACTCTGTCTAGAAATTTGCTACATCCACGAATGCTGTCAACAGACCATGGAGCAGTTTGGTCGAATGGACCCATAAACATTTCATATACACGTAATGTATCTGCCCCATATTCATTTATAACATCATCAGGATTTACAACATTTCCCTTAGATTTGCTCATTTTTTCTCCATTAGATCCTAAAATCATTCCATGAGAAGTACGTTTTGCATATGGCTCTTTTGTTGGAACAACTCCAATATCATATAAGAACTTGTGCCAGAATCTTGAATACAACAAGTGTAGGGTAGTATGCTCCATTCCACCGTTATACCAATCAACAGGAGACCAGTACTCTAAAGCTTCTTTAGAAGCCAAAGCCTTGTCATTGTGTGGGTCCATATATCTTAAGAAATACCAAGATGAACCAGCCCATTGTGGCATTGTATCTGTTTCTCTTGTTGCATGACCACCACAGTGTGGACATGTAGTTTCAGTCCATTCTGTATGTTTTGCAAGTGGAGACTCACCATTCTCACCAGGCTCATAATCTTTTACATCTGGTAAAACAAGTGGTAATTGATCTTCTGGAACTGGAACCCAACCACATTTATCACAATGAATCATTGGGATTGGTTCTCCCCAATAACGTTGACGAGAAAATACCCAGTCACGTAATTTGTAGTTAACTTTCTTTGTTCCGATTCCTTTTTCTTCAATCCATGAAATCATCTTAGTAATTGCGTCTTGCTTATTCATTCCATTTAAGAAATCAGAATTAATATGAACTCCGTCGCCAGAATAAGCTTCTTTAGAAACATCTCCACCTTCGATTACTGGAATGATGTTTAAACCAAACTTTGTAGCGAAAGCATAGTCTCTTTCATCATGTGCTGGAACAGCCATAATTGCACCAGTTCCATAAGTAATTAAAACATAATCAGAAACCCAGATAGGAATTTCTTTTCCAGTTGCAGGGTTTATAGCTTTAATTCCTTTAATTTCAACACCTGTTTTATCTTTATTTAATTCAGAACGTTCAAAATCAGATTTTAAACTTGCAGCTGTTTGATAAGCCTTGATTTCATCTAAGTTTGTAATCTTATCTTTTAATTTTTCAATAATATGATGCTCTGGAGCAACAACCATGTAAGTAGCACCAAATAAAGTATCTGGTCTAGTAGTGTAAACTCTTAATTTTTCATCAGAATCAGCTATACTAAAATCAAGCTCTGCACCTTCACTTCTTCCAATCCAATTTCTTTGTTGAATTTTAATCTTCTCAAGAAAATCAACATCGTCCAAATCATCAATTAATCTTTGGGCATAATCTGTAATCTTAAGCATCCACTGGCTCTTTTCCTTCTGAACAACAGGGCTACCGCATCTCTCACAAACGCCATTTACAACTTCCTCGTTAGAAAGACCAACTTTACAGCCAGTACAGAAGTTAATTGGCATAGTAGCCTTGTATGCTAAACCATGTTTATATAATTGAATAAAAATCCATTGAGTCCATTTGTAATACTCTGGATCTGTTGTATTTATAACCCTTGACCAATCAAAAGAAAAACCAATTGATTTCAATTGTCTTGTGAAGTTTGCTATATTTTGTTCTGTAACAATCTTTGGGTGAATATGGTTCTTAATTGCAAAATTTTCGGCAGGCAATCCAAAAGCGTCAAATCCTATTGGAAACAATACATTATAGCCTTGCATTCTTCTTTTTCTTGCGACAATATCCATTGCAGTGTATGACCTTGGATGACCAACATGCAATCCTTGTCCAGATGGATATGGAAATTCGATTAAACCATACCATTTTTTCTTAGAAGAATTATTTTCTGCATAAAAAGTTCCTTCTTTTTCCCATTTATTTTGCCATTTTTTCTCTATTTCTTTATAATTATATGACATGAAAAATCTTCCTTTCTCTGTAAATATGCAAGTATTATATCACAAAAGAGTTGAAAAAGGAACTGAAAAAACGCAAATATTTTAGCTGTCTGTAGATTTTCTTTATACTTATTATACCAATAGAATAAGAAATATTTATTAATAGTAAAAATTAATTGTAAAATTTAAAATATAAACAAAAATAATTCATTAAATTAATAAAATTGTTGATATACAATCATTTATTAAAATATGAATTATTTACGCATTTTTTTGTTTAACTTTAGGATAAGGAATATACTCATCAGTTCTATATAATAGATAATCTATACTTGTTTCATAAAAATCTGCAAGTTTAGATAGTAACTCTAAAGGGATACTTCTTTTCTCGAGCTCGTAGTAAGAATAAGCCACTTGAGAAATATTAAGAAGGCTACTAAGTTGTTTTTGTGTTAAATCATGGTCTTCTCTTAGACTTTTTATTCGTGTATTCATAAATTTACAAATCCTTTCTCATAAAAAATATAAAACTGTAAAAAATAACTATAGAAAAATTAAATTATTAGATAAATATTTTTTATCCCTGTTGTAAATCCTCACATATCACTCAAAATGGTTATGTGTGAATGTAGGTAATTATTGTTAAAAATATTACTTAACAACAAATTATAAAATAAAACATAATGTTATATTGAAATTTAAAACACATTGTTATAAAATTAATAAAAAGAAATGATAATATTAAAAATTTTTGAGAAAGGAATTTCTAAAATATGAAAAAATTACAAACAAAAAAATCAAACACAGGAATTACATTAATCACGTTAGTAATAACAATAGTAGTACTGACAATACTTGCAGGTGTTAGCATTAATACAGTTGTGGGAGATGATGGAATAATACAAAAGGCAAAAGAGCAGGCAGAAGCAACAAGACGAGCAAGTGCAGAAGAAGAGATGAACAGATTGGTATTAGAATATCAATTAGCAAAAAGTGATGAAAACTTTGAAGATTTTCTACAAGAAAAAATAAATGAAGGAAGAATAAATGGAGCAACAGATAATGGAGATGGAACAATAACAATAACAAAAAAAGTAGAAGGAAAAGACTATACAGTAACAGTAAAAAAGCCATCATCTTCTGCTCAAAGTATAAAGATAAAGGGAAAAAGAGTAGTAGCAAATGAAGATGGAACAGGAGAAAATTTAGGAGAAGCCAGTACATCAAAAGGAAAAACTTTGTACATCATGATAGATAGTTCAATATCTGGTGGAACAACAACAGTAAGTCCTCAAGTGCCATATGCGGTAACAGAAAATGGAACATATAAATTTACAGTAACAGGAACAGTAAATGGAACAACATATACAAAAGAAGTGAGTGTAACAGTAAATCAATTTAAAAATTCAATATTAGAAGATATAAATATCAAAATAGGAGATAGCGTAAACTACACATATGATTCGGCTGGGAGTTATTCTCTTTCATCAACATATAGTGGATACAGCAGTAGTCAAACAATAGCCCAAACAACAGGGTTAACGTGGAAAGTACTAAATGTAGATAAAGAAAATGATACGGTAGATATAATAAGTACAAATCCAACAAGTAGTACAGTATATTTTAAAGGAATATTAGGCTATAATAATGGACCATATTTCATGAATGAAATATGCAAAGCTCAATACAGTAATAAAACATTAGGAGTAGAGGCAAGAAACATAAACTTGCTAGATATGGAAAAGCACTTAACACCAACAGGGATAAAATCAAGAAACGAATACAATAAAGGTGATAGCACATATGCAAAATATGGAACAACAAAAACATATACAAGTAATACAAAATATCCAAGTTTATATGCAAACCAAAAAGGAGCAGGACCAAATGTAAGTACAATATCTCAACCGGATATAACAAAAGGAAATGACCCATATGAAGAAAGTAAGCCAATAGTACAAAAAAACACAACAGAGCCAACAAATGATAGTACATATGGAACAGGAAGCCCGTTAACAGTAACGCAAACATATTATAATATAAGTATAAATGATACAAATTATGGAACTGCATCAAGTATACTAGCAAATAGTACATACTTTTGGGTGGCTGCGCGTTATGTTGGTACTAGCTCTAGTACTGCTATCTTTGGCCTTCGCTTTGCGCGCACGGACACTTACGGCGGCTATATGTTCTTTTCAGGTGGTGACACGGACGGCATTAACTATGCTCTTCGCCCCATAGTTTCTCTACCATCTAGGCTCCTAACAGGAGAGCCGACAAATGGAGCTTGGAACTTGAGCAAGTAGAAAAAATGAATGGAAAGATAGTGCATGGACTTGTCAAGATTAGTGTGTAAATTTTTTTAATAATTTTTATTAGTAGTGCAGAAATTGTACTACTATTTTTTATGATTTAATTATAGCAAAAGAATTGAAAAAGCTAGCATTTAATTAGAAATTTTATATAACAAAAATTTAGGTCAATCGAGAAATTCATAGATATTTGTCGAACGATTATTCTTGCTTTTTATTCTAAACCATAATATAATTTTATTAAATTTCAAAAATAAATTATTTCAAAAATAAATTATTTCAAAAAGTTTTTATTAAAAAAATTATTTCAAATTTTGCTATAGCGAAAAAATTAATTCTTAAATAATACCAATAAGTAATATTACTTTTAAATATTGACCAATAAGTAAAATAATTGTATAATTAGGAGGAGGATAATTGGAAGAGGAAAAAATGTATGTTCCATCTGGCTTAAAGACAGTAGATGGAAAAGATATTATGTGCTATACAGGAGCATTTTATTTAAAGAATAAAGAAAAAATAGATAAAATGTTAAAGGAATGTGAAGAGATTCTAAGAGAAGAAGATAAAAAATCGAAGGGATTTCAGAAAAAGAGCACAAAACAATTTAAAGGTAAAATCATTATAAGAGAAGATACAGAGGAATATGATATAAATCAGAAACATGATAAAATGTTTAAAGAAATGTTATCTGACAAAAAGAGTACTGTTGATTTTATAAATAGTTTTTTACATTTAAATTTAGTAGAGGATGACATAGAAAAATATGAAAAAGAATTTAGAACGTCAGAATTTAGTAATGTAGAAGCAGATGTTGTGTATAAAATAAAAAATAAGAATGTATTTATATTAATAGAACACCAATCAAGTGTGGATTATAAAATGTCATATAGAATAATGCGTTACAAATACGCAATAATAGAGTCTGCAATAGATAAAAAAAGATTAAAAGAAAAAAGTTATAGAATTCCAATGGTAATCCCGATAGTATTGTACACTGGTAAAAGAAAATGGAAAAAGCTATTAATAAATGATATAGAAGAAAAAGTAGAAGGATATGCAGAAAACTGGTTGGGATATACTTTGATAGACGTAAATGAATTTAGTAAAGAAGAATTATTAGCAGATAATCTAATAATAACTAAAGCGATGTTAATAGAAAAGTCTAAAAATAAAGAAGAATTATATAAAAATATAGAAGATGTAATAAATATGCAAAAAGAAAGAAGGGCTTTTAATAATTTACAATTGGAAAAATTGATAGCATATGAATTGAGCGGAACAGAAGATAAAAATATAATGCATGAGTTTATAGAAAAAATAAGAAATATAGAAGGGAGTGGGGAGATTATGACAAATGCATCAAGGATAATTAACAGAGAAATAAGGAAGCAGAGAAAAGCTGGACTCGAGCAGGGACTCCGACAGGGAATTAAATTAGTTGCTAAAAAATTAAAAGGAAAAATGGATATAAAAGAAATAAGCCAAATAACAGGATTAAGTGAATCAGATATAGAGAACTTATAAAAAAATAAGTAAAAGATTAGAAGTGAAACAGGAACAAGTGCAGAAAGCACAAATTACAATGAAAAAATGCAATGTACTCTGTAACTGTAGAATATCAAACATTTACAGGAGACTCAGGAGTAGGCTATTATGCAGACACTGATGGGGATGGAACTCAAGATGGAATAATATTTGTAGATTTAAAAAATGGCGGGAGTGTTTCGTGAGGTGGTCAATCATACACAATATCCACAGCGACAGGATTGAAAGAATATTATGTAAGTCAAACAAATTATAATGGCTTATTTGGAATAAAAGATGTATTATCAGCAAGAGGTAGCGAAAATGCAAGATTTAATGTAATGGCACTAAGTGATTATAGTTCGGGATATAATTATCATAATAGTATTCCATCAGAAAAAATTACATTTGGAGAATGGAGTGTTCCAACTAAGGAATTAGGGGCGGCTTTTGGAGAAAAGCTGAAAATAACAGCTTCCAATTATAGTGAATATGGATTAAAACTATAGTATTGGACATCATCTGGGCGGCATTGGTGGAACTATAATTAACTTTCTAAACTCTAAATTTTTTGGTGGTAGTTACGATACTCATCCTGTGCGTTTGACTAGAACTTTCTAATTTTGTTAAAAATTATGAAAGAAAAAAATATGGGAAAAATAATATAAACACAAAAATATACTTATTCCCGACCATTTTTGATACAATAGTATTAAAAATGGTCGGGAAGCTTGATTTTTTGAAAAGTATAATACAACATAATAATATTGATTGTATGAAAAAATATATAAAAGAGAAAATTAGGAAAAATATATATGCAAAAGGTAAAATATATAAAAAAATTAATAAAATCAAGAATTACGTCAAAATTTTTACAACATGAAAAATTAATAAGAAAGGGTAAAAATGTTTAATGCAATAAGTTCGATATATAGCTTAGTATAAGCAAAAATACTCTTTCTATATTTATCATTAATTATTCTACTTAATGATAAATTAACTGAAATAATTATAGCAAAAAAAATATAAAAATCAAGAGAAAAAAGTAATTGTTATATAAAAGTAATTTTTAATTCTAATGTGAAATCATACAAATAAAAATGCCTATAATTGGCTAGGTATATATATAGTTAAACTATGAGTATTATCATTAAGTAGAATAATTAACGATTATAGGATAACATAGGAGGACAAAAAAGTATGAGAACAAAAGAAATGAGAGGAATTACTTTAATTGCTTTAGTAATAACAATTGTAATAATAATGATATTAGCGGGTGTAACGATTAGTCTGGTAGTTGGAAATAACAATTTGTTTGATAAGGCAAAGAGTACACAAAAAATACAAACAGTAGCAGGAATAAAAGAAGCATTAGAACTTGAAAAGGTAGATATACAGGTTGAGAGTAAGAAAGTTGACTTGGATACATATTTGGAACAAATAAGTACTGGGAAGAAGAATTATAATTTAAGTTCTAAAGAAAAAGTAGATGAAAAAAATGCAGAGATAATAGTAAATGATGAATATAAATTTTTAGTAAAAGATAAGGAAAACGGAGATGTAGAAATAATATATGATGGAATTGCAAAAGCAGACGATTTGACGATATCTTCAAAAAATGGAACATATACGTATCCAAATAGTGGAACATTTGAAGTAACAAATAACACATCAAGAGGGGAGCTGACAGTAAGCTCAGATGCCTCAAACATAGCAACAGCATCTATTGATGGAAATACAATAACAGTAAAACCAGAAACGGTAGCTGGAAAGGCCAATATAATAGTAAGAAGTGCAGCAAATGGAGAGTACGCAGAAAACAAAGTAATACATGTGGCAACAGTTAAAAATGGAACAATAGAATTAGAGGCAATTCCATACGATGGAGTATATGATGGACAAGCCCATAATGCATTTACGAGTATAAGTACAAAACCAAGTGATGTCAAATTAGAATATTCATTAGATGGAAACGAATACTATGAAGAAATGCCAACAATAACGAACACATCAGAGTTTACAGTAACAGTAAAGGCAAGCAAAGAAGGCTATAAGACACAAATAACAACAGAAACAGTAAAAGTAAGCAAAGCAGAAGGAAAATTAACGTTATCTGCGACGAGTGGAACAATAACATATCCAAGTAACACAACTTTTACAGTAAGTGGAAATACAGGAACATTGAGTGTTTCTTCAAATAATAACAATATAGCAACAGCAAGTGTAAGTGGAAATACTGTAACAGTAAAATCGGGAACAACCGTGGGAAAGGCAACAATAACAGTAACAAGTGCAGAAGCAAGCAATTATACAGCAAAATCAGCAACATATACTGCAACAGTAAATAATGGAACAATAAGCTTAAGTGCAACACCATATAATGGAACATATGATGGAAAAGCACATAATGCATTAACAAATGTAAGTGCAAATCCAAGTGATGCAAAATTAGAATATTCAATAAATGGAGGCACATATAGTACGACAATGCCAACAATAACAAATGTTTCTTCGTTTACAGTAACGATAAAAGCAAGTAAATTAGGGTACAAGACGCAAACAAGAACAGAAACAGTAAAAGTAAGCAAAGCAGAAGGAAAATTAATGTTATCTGCGACGAGTGGAACAATAACATATCCAAGTAACACAACTTTTACAGTAAGTGGAAATACAGGAGCATTAAGTGTTTCTTCAAATAATAATAATATAGCAACAGCAAGTGTAAGCGGAAATACTGTAACAGTAAAATCGGGAACAACAGCAGGCAAAGCAACAATAACAGTAACAAGTGCGACTGCAACAAATTACAATGCGAAATCAGCAACATATACGGCAACAGTACAAAATGGAACAATAAGCTTAAGTGCAACACCATATACAGGAACATATGATGGAAAGGCACACAATGCAATAACAAATGTAAGTGTAAATCCAAGTGATGCAAAATTGGAGTATTCAACAAATGGTACAACATATAGTACAACAATGCCAACAATAACAAATGTTTCATCATTTACAGTAACAGTAAGGGCAAGTAAAGCAGGATATAAAACTCAAAGCACAACGCAAACAGTGAAAGTAAACAAAGCAAATGGAAGCTTAACATTGTCTTCATACAGTGGAATACTAACATACCCAAATAGTGGAACGTTTTCTGTAAGTGGGAATACTGGAAATTTAAGTGTATCATCGTCTAATACAAACGTGGTAACAGTTAGCTTAAGCGGTAATACAGTGACGATAATTCCCAAAACGAGAGAAGGTAGTGCAACAATAACAGTAAAAAGTGCCGCAAGTGCAAATTACACAGAAAAGTCTGTAACATATAATGTTACTGTACAATTACCACATTTTACAGCTTCTTCAGGGGTAGGATATTATGCAGATGTTGATGGAAATGGAACTGTAGATGGTGTTATATTTGAAGATTTTAAAGTTGGAGGTAGCGGTTCCTGGGGAAACAGGAATGGTACATATACAATTCCAACTGTTTCAGGGACAAAGGAATATTATATTAGTAAAACTAACTATAGTGGACCTTTTGGAACAAAGGATGTGTTATCTGCAAAAGGTTCTGGTAATAATAGATTTTATGTAATGGCTCTTTCAGATGTTGGCAATGATACATATTCATGGAGTGAGGGAAAAGGGCTTGAGTCGAATGGGTGGATAATGCCAGAGAGAAATGAATGGGCAGCATTCCTAGGAAATTTGAAGATAAGTGAATCAAATTATAAATCTTGTGGACTAAAAGGAGAATATTGGTCATCAACTAAAGCAGATGACAGCCTTGTATGGACAGCACAGTTTACAACAGTTGAGAATTATAACGGATATTTTGTTAAGACTCTTTATAAATATGATTATTATAGAAGGTCTGTACGTTTTTGCAAAAAGTTTTAGCATATAATAGAATAGGAAGTGTATTATATGGTGTGTAAATTTTATTTACACACCATATTGCTGTTTTCACAAAACATAGCAAAATTGGGAAATTGGCATAAATAATTTAAGTTTTTTGTTGAATAAATTGAGTTAGTAGAGTATAATATTTCACATAAAAGGACGTGATTTTATGGACATTAATAATTTGACTGAAAATGTATTAAGAAGAATGCCTGCAAATTTAACCCAAATTGAACAAGCAAGATACATTTATTTGCAATTAGGCAAATTGTTTACATTTGACGAGAAATACTGGCTTGGAAATAGTAAAACCAGAAGGATGATATATAGGTCAGCAAGAAAAATACAAACTCCTAAAGATTTGAAGAGTAACAAGGTTATATGTGTATCACTTACAAACACATATAATAGCTTACTTCAAAGAATTGGAATAGAGGCTGAAGCTGTTCATGCGGAAGATGATTTACATGTTTATTCAATTTTCAAAATAGATGGGGTTGAATATGAGGCGGATTTACAAAGAGATATGAAATTCATACAAGCTCATAGGAAAACAAGACTATTTGGGAGAGAGCCAGATTATTCAACAAGAAAATTAATTTCAGACGAACAAATGCAGGAAATGGATGAAAAGTTTGGCTATACATATGAGGGAGACGAATATTTAGCTATATTGATAGATAGGCTTAGGGATAAATTAGAACTGATACCGAACATGGAACAAAAAATGAAATATGCACTTAAAAAAATTGAGGGTTTTATGTCTGGTACTGATATGGGCTTTGTAGAAAAAATGCTATATTATGAGATGATTTTACCCGATGTTTTTAGTACAAAGGAAGCTAAAAAAGTTCAAATTATGGATATGTATGTTGAAGAAGATGGGGAGAGAAAATATACCTGTTGTATATCTGCAAACAAAGAAAAAAATGAGTATGTGAGATATATTTATTCGGAAAAAACAGGAACATTTTTACCTATTGAGGAAAAAGAACTAATAAAACTTATGGACAATGGGCTTAGAACTGTTGGAAATAAAAAGATACAAGGAATGAAAAAAGTTTCAAAGGTAGAGGAGGAAAGTAGATAATAATGAATAAAGAAGAAAAATTAGAAAAGAAAAAAATGAGCACGGTAAAAAAAGTTATATTATCGGTATTACTAGTATTAATACTTGCAATAGTAAGTTTTATAATTTATGAGGTGGCAACAGTAAACAACACATATTATATTGGTGAAAAAAATTTACAAATACCAGTATTCGTATATCATGATATAGTTGAGGACGAATCACAAATAGAATATGACTATATGCAAACAACTGCAAAACAATTTGAAAAACAAATTACAGGACTTATGAAATTGGGTTACAAACCAATAAGTTATGAAGACCTAGTAGCATATAAAAATGGAGAGAAAGCAATACCAAAATGGAGCTTTTTAGTAACTTTTGACGATGGATATACAGGAGTGTACAAATATGCATTCGAGATTGCAAAAAAATATAACATTCCAATGACATCATTCGAAATAAGTGATACAGTTGGAACAAATGGATATTACACATGGGACGAAGCAAGAGAAATGAAAGAAAGCGGACTAATGTCAATCTATCTTCATGGTTATACACATACACAATATGATAAAGAAACTCCAGAAAGATTGCTTTCAGACACTAATAAGGCTCAAGAAGATTTGGAAAATAATCTAGAAGATAATAACATTTTAAAAGTATTTACGTATCCATATGGATTATATACAAATGCAGAAAGAGACACTTTATGGCAGGCTGGATATGTACAAAATTTGACTGATAATAGGATAAACTTAAGTGACAAACTTGACTTATCTGGACTACATAGATCATACCCATTAAACAACTCTGTATTAAAAATATTATTAAAAATACAATATAGAGTAATAAGATACAAATAGGGAAAAAGATACAATTCGGGAACGAAAAAAAATTGCATGCAAAATATTAAATAAAAAGTACTAATTTATATTTTTAAAGTAAAACAAGAAGTTTGCTTTTTGAGGAGCTCGCAAGGAGCTCCGACTAAGAGCAATGTGTTAAAACGTTATGAAATATAAATTAGTACTTATTTTATGGAAGATATACAATTTCTGCTCTGTTCCTAGGTTGTACATATTTGCTCATTTTGCATGATTATTTTTGGTTTAAGTGTAGTTTGTTAAGAACTACTGCAACAGCATGTACAATTTTAGTTGCACTTTTTTGAGCTATAGTTTTTCCAATGGCTTTGCCTGATACTGTAAGTGAGGCTACCAATGCACTTATTAAAAATTGTATGTTGAATGAAATTCCAAATGAAGCTGTAATTTTTAATGCTATTGAAGCACTTATTGAACCACTTAAAACCCCACATATATCACCAATTACATCGGCACAGAAGTTTGCAACCTTGGCAGAATTTCTAATTAATTTTACAGATGTTTTGGAGCCTGCGATTCTTTTTGATGCTTTTGCATGGAATTCATTTTCGTCTGCGACGGTAACAGCAACACCAATTATATCAAAAAATATACCAATAAATATAACTAAAAATAATATTAATACAGCAGGAAATAATGGTAAATTTGTAATCGAGTTTGTTGATATAAATGAGAATACAATTGACAAAATAAATGTTGTGATAAATACAGTGACTAACCACCTTATATTAGAGTTTTTTTCTTTATTAATCTTTGAATTGGTTACACTATTGTTTTCCGCCACTTTATTCTTTGAATTGTTATTTGCTTTATTGGTTGAATTGGTGGAATCTTCTGTGTTTGTTAAATTCTCCTTAGAGGATTTATCTTTTTTACTCATATAATTAAAAAATCTCCTTAAATTAAATATTTCGATAGTGTTAGAACACTATCGATTAATTTCTAAATTAAAGTTAAGATGGTAAAATTATAAGTAAATTTTACGGTTTGAGGTCTAGCCTAATTTCTCTATCTGCTACTTAACATTACTGTTAAGCAGTTTCCTTTTCAAGCAGATATTCCATGTAAAGGAATGCCAGATTGCCACTTAAGTCCGTACCTTAATCCTTACAATTCTATGCTTCTAATGAAACAAACATTCTAGAAGTTTTCCTTGAAATACTTTTCTAAGATTAGTCCCTTTTGCAATAGAAATTTCATATACAAAGATAAACGTATAATCCCAATGCTATCACTCAAGACAGGCTACACTATGTATTTGTACATAGGTTATACTTAAAATGTAAATCTATCTAAGCCTCCGCGATAATAGGGAGCCTGATATGTATGCCATTACATATTTCCCTAAAATCTTACTCCCTGAAAACACACAAAACTGGCATTTCGCGCATTAACAAGAAACTTCAACGATGTGCCCTTTAGTGGATTTTTAGCCCCACCCTCATAA